>ENA-UPTJ01000559-UPTJ01000559.1-marine-metagenome-genome-assembly--contig:-NODE-559-length-23002-cov-7.421406_pt1 | contig 23002 bp, 14 predicted proteins | sample MGYA00238168_ERZ767080 | MGnify/ENA primary metagenome ERZ767080 (study PRJEB28935, sample SAMN06266237) | marine metagenome | isolation source: Columbia River Estuary | place: USA:Columbia River Estuary... | reverse complement strand
TGCTAATGCAGATTTCTCAGGTCTTATTGCAGATGTCAATAAGGTTGCAGCCTCTTTATCTAAACTTCAGGCACAAATAATTCAGTCGGACGCAAGGCTTGCAAGTCAAGTTGCTACGATGAACAGATCCTTTGGCGAAAACCTAAGAAGAACTGGACAATTTTCATCACACTTTGTTACCTTAACATCTGATGTTGAAAAGTTTGGTACCAACTTAGACAGAGGCCAGCTAAAGCTAAAGCAGTACTTTCAGACATTTCAGCAACATACAAAAAGTCAAGGTGGATTAATAAGAGAACTTGCTAAGCAGCAAGTAGCTTTACAAAATGCAATCATACAGCCCATGGGCAAAAACGCTCAGGGGCTTATGCAGTATAGCGTACACATTCCACAGGGACTTGATGCTGTAAAAAATAAAACTGCAATAGCTAGACAAGAACTTCAAATCATGAATAAGGTTATTCAAGACGGCGGAGTTCAACTTATTAATTGGGGTAAAAATACTCAGTGGGCAGGACGTCAGTTAACAGTAGGTTTAACCGTACCGCTAGCAGCCTTTGGTAAAGCGGCAGCAGATGCATTTAGAATGGCAGATGCTGAATTAGTAAGACTTACAAAGGTCTATGGTGGTGTAGCAGCAACATCATCGGCAGAGCTATCTAAGATAAGAAATGAAGTTACGGCAACGGCTAAAGAAATTTCAAAGGCATACGGAGTTTCATTTAAAGACACAATTACTCTTGCAGCAGATATTGCAGCAACAGGTAAGCAAGGCAACGAGCTTCTTTCCTCTGTTAAAGAAACAAGCAGACTTGCAGTACTTGGTGAAGTAGATAGACAAGACGCAATGAAGGCTACCCTGGCAATTCAAACTACATTTAAACAAAACACTGATCAGCTTTCTGAATCTATTAACTTTTTAAACTCTGTTGAAAACCAAACATCAACAAGCCTTGCAGATTTAATTGAAGCAATTCCAAAGGCTGGCCCAGTTATTCAAGGAATGGGCGGAAGCGTAAAAGATCTAGCGTTGTATCTAACTGCAATGAAAGAAGGTGGAATTAATGCTTCAGAAGGAGCAAACGCTCTTAAGTCAGCGCTTGCATCTTTAATTAACCCTACAAAAGTAGCACAAGAAAAGTTTCAGGCAATGGGGATTGACCTTGGCGGAATTGTAACAAAAAATGCAGGAAACCTTACGGGCACAATTATGGAATTGCAGAACGCATTAGATAGCTTAGACCCACTACAAAAACAACAGGCAATTGAGCAGTTATTTGGAAAGTTCCAGTTTGCTCGTATGAATGCATTGTTCTCAAACCTAGGCAAACAAGGAAGCCAGACACTTCAGGTTATGGATTTAATGAAAGCAAGCTCTCAAGAGCTAGCAGGAGTAGCAGGTCGAGAATTATCAATGGTAACAGAGTCCGCCTCTGGTAAATACAGAAGAGCGCTAGAAGGACTTAAAGCAGACCTTGCTGGCATGGGAGAAGAGTTTTTAAAGATACAGACATTCTTCATAAATGTTACTGACGGAATTATAAAGTTTGTAGGCAAACTGCCACAGCCAATTAAAACAATTCTAACATTTGTTACAGGACTGACAGCAATCATTGGACCAGTAATTATGTTGACTGGTGTGCTTGCTAACTTCTTTGGATATATTATTAAGGGCGCATCACACTTTAGATCTTTATTTAAAGGCGGAGAAGGCTGGAAGATGCTTACGCCAGAAATCATGGCGGCACAAAAAGCTGGATCATTAGTTGAAGCAACTTTCTACAGTGATGCAAAAGCAGCTACAGTATTAAAGACAGCAATTGCAGGACTTGTAACAGAATTTGAACTGCTACAGTCTAAAGCAATGACAGGTGCAGTATCGGTTGCCCCAACTCTTTCAACAATGGCAGGAAATGTTGTAGCAACAGGTGGCGGAAGAGTTGTTAATCCAAATCATCCTTTAATTAGCCCTGAAGATACACGCTCAATGTCACACCTCAATCCCGTTGCTGGAATGACACTGGATCAAAAATCACAGCAAACAATTTTCGGAGTAGTACCTGGCGCTCCAAAAGTAAATCAAAAGATTGGAAACAATCCCCAGATGTACATGGACGGAGATCTTCCAAAGATTCCAGGCTTGACATCAATTGGTGGAGCATCAACAGGTATTGTTGCAGCAGAAGCAGCAAAATGGCATGCAATGACAGGCGCACTTGCAATGCAATCAGAAGCAGAAATTACATTACTTAAAAAAGAAGTAGCGTCTACAGGCTTAATAACATCATCTTTATCTGATTCATATCAGGCATTACTTCCTACAATGACAGAGCTTACTGCAAATGCTGCAAAACAATCAGCAGCAATTGTTGCACAGCTACAGGCTGGTACAATACAGGTTGACCAAGCAAGAGCTAAAATTATTCAATTAAATGCACAGGTAGAATCTATGATTGCACAAGCATCAATAGATATTGCGGGGCAACAAGGAAGAACAATTGGGCTAACAACAGTTCCTCTACTGAATCAGCCAGTTGTAAATGCGGCTGGAAAGTCTAATATGAAAGAGCTTCTTAGACCAGGAAGAACCAGAAGCCTTCTCAATAAGATTGCTGGCGGGCTAGGAGTAAAAACATTTGGTGCTGGCTATAGCACAGAAACAACAATGCCAAAAAGATTTGCTACTGGAGTTGTGGGCCTAGGAAAACTTTTACCTAAATTTACTAATTTAAAGCATGCTCTTGCTGCTTCAAAATCTTTAAGAGAGATGTCAGCAAGCTCTGCAAAATTTAGTGGGTGGAGAACTCCAAATTTAAGACCTCGCACAATTGATCCAAAAACTGGAAAACCTAAAAAGAAAAGTGGATCTTCTACAAATAAAACTGGCGAAGAAGGAATAGATATTACTTATGGAGATGTTTCAGATAGAAACAGTAAAATATTTGATGACCCATGGTTAAAGGCAGCAGGCGTAACTCCAACAGTAAAGGGTCAAGTTCAGGTTCATGCCCGCACACCAGCTTATATTGCCAGAACCAGAGACCTTGAAAAAACAGAAAATGGTGTTGCAAAACTTCCTTCAGATAGGCTAGACGAGTTTGGTATGGGGCATATAAAAACAAAAGCTCCATATATTGAAGTGCTTCCAGCAGATTACGTAAAACAAAGTCAACGCTTTAATGATACCTTAAATACAGGAGCGTCAGCTCGTGACGCATGGACACGAGTCACTGGTGCGGACATGACAAGCTTTTTGCTACATTTAAAATCAAAAGGAGTAAAACCAACCACAGCAAGAAAAATAGCAGATAGAGCTGCAGAAGTTTTAAATAAAAAAGTTTTAGGTCATACAGGCCCTATGACAGAAGAGCAATTTGGAGCTATGGTAAATCAAGCTCACGCCAGAGGATTAAGATCTGGCTATCATCCAGATATGAGACCAGTTGTAGATCCTTTGGGATACGACTTGCATACAAGAAACCGTGGCCTAGAAAGAACTCCCTTTGCAGATGGCACAGTTTCAGCGGTACCTGGGTATGGTGGGGGAGATACTGTTCCCGCACTTATTGAACGAGGTGAATCTGTTGTTACAAAAGATGGCACACGTGGCAATCAAGGCGCCCTAACGTTAATAAATGCTGGATACAGCGTAGATGAAATAATGGGCTTTGAAAAAGGTATAGTTGGTTCCGCCATGGCTGGTGCAAGAAGAGAAGGCTTTATAGGACAGGGAGCATTTAATAAAGCAAGAGCGGGAGGAATGTCTTCACCAATGGCTGGGATGGGCATCGGAATGGGAATGCAAGGCGCTGGAGCCCTGTTAGGCGGTCAAGCTGGAACCCTACTGCAGGTTGCATCAATACTTCCAATGATCAGCATGACACCAATCACAAAATTAACTCAAGCTATTCTTGGAATGGGCGGTGCTTTAACAAAAGCTGGTGGAGCTGGCAAGGCGTTAGAAGTAATTTTAAAGAGCGTATTTAAAGCGGGTCCATTATTAATAGTAAGTGGGATCATTGCTGGAATAGTTGTAGGTGTAAAAAAATGGACAACAGAACTTGCAGAAAATAAAAGAGAACAAACACTTTTAAATGGCATAACAAAAAAGGGTGCAGCGGAAGCTGGAATTGCTTACAATAATTTATCTGATTCAATAAAAGGAGTAAGAGACCAGTTAGAGCTAGCAAGAGCTGGACAACTAGATACATTTAATTCACAGAACATGACTGGGATAAAGGGCGTAACTTTGTCTATTAAAGCTCTTCAAGAAAAAATTGCAGAAGCAAAAACAAGCATGCCAGAATTTGTAGGAGCATTAAACGGATTAAGTAAATCACAAGAAGATAATAAAAAGACAACCATAGACATGGCTCAAAATTGGAAAGCTCAATTTATTGCAGGAGGTATGTCTGTTTCAGAAGCAACCAATGAAATCTATGCAATAGTTAAAGCATCTGATATGGCAAATCTTGCGTTTGAAACAATTTCCAATAAAGGATTCCAAGAAATACAGGACAAAGCATCAGCTGCATCATTCATGTTTAAAGAGTTGAGCAAGAACATGAACAACTTGGTTGGAGAAGATTTGGGTAACGCCCTAGGAAATGTTGTAATTGGAGTAGACTCAGCAGTAAAGTCTTTGGTTGGAACAACAGATATAAATGGTGAAGTTATAACTCAGCAAAAGGCTATAGAAAAAGTTATGAGTAGTCTAAACGTTAAGGGACAAGAAAACAAAGCCCTGCTTTGGAATCAAATTGAAAGTCTTAAAAATACTCACCCAGAGCTATATAAGATATTAAATACAACAGATACAATTAAATCTACAATTGCTAAATGGAAAATTTTAGTTGCAGATGTTAATATTAATTTAAAAAATCTTACTGCTACAGAAGCTGAAGCTCTTGCTAAATTCCTTGAACTACAAGATGCTGCAATTGCTGCGGCTGAGCGTGGAAAAGTTGGAGCAAAAGATGGAGTGGATTCTCTTGCAAAGAGCGGCGGACTTATTAGAAAATTAAACAAAGACATACTTGCTGGTGGCAAAGACGCAGAAAAAGTTGCAACAAGAACAAAAGACCAGATAACCGCTGAGATTAAATTAATTGATAAAAGAATTAAAAAGATTCAAGAAGAAGCCGATGCTAGAATTAAAGCTATTCAAAAAACTCAAGGAGCAGAATCATACGCTATTGAATTAAAGCAGGCACAGCTTGACCTTCAGGCTGCAATTGCTTCGGGAGATAAAGAAGCGCAAGTAAGGGCACAGCTTAATCTAACGCAATTACAAAAAAGACATGAATCAGAAATGGCTATATCTTCTATTGAGGATGATGCGGCTGCAAAAACTAAGGCACTTGAAGAAGAAAAAGAAAGAAAGCAAAATGAGATTGATGCTTTAAATAAAAAGCTTGTTGCTGCACAAACAAGATCTGCAGATGTGACTGTTATCAGAGATAAAGTTCAAGGATATCAATCTTCTTACGAGGCGTTAATAAAACGACAGGGAGTTAATTCAGAAAAGCTAGCTAAAACTCCTAATGATAAAGCTGCCCTAGAAGAGCAATCAGCTATTTCCAAAGCGTTTACAAATCTTGCAAATGCTGCTGCTACAGATATTAAAGGAAAAGATAAAGATCTTGCAAAAGCAATAAAGGATGCATTTACTGGAACCCTAGTTAAAGAAAATGGTTCTAGTATGGGCGGAAAATGGATGCCAGCAACACATCCAAAAGGATCTGCAACATTTAAAGGGCCAGACCTTTCTGTATTAAATTCTGATGCCGCTAAGATATCAAGCATAATTGGAAAATCTAATACGATACTAGAAGAGATTAGAAATATTTTGGCTAACCAATCAGGTGGAAAAAGAAATATATCGGTAAAGGCCACGGACATAGACACCCTTAGAAAACAAGGATTTACTGAAAAGCAACTATTTAAAAGTAACGGTGATTTAACTGACGGAGCCAGAACTCAAATCATTGCCAAAAATTCTTTAAAAAAGAATGATACCTTTGATTATAATGGTGTAACTTACAGAGTAACTGGTTCTGGATTCTTAGATACGGGAGCAGTTAGAGTAACGCCAAGATGGGGCGGAGGTCCAGTAGTTGCTGGACGAACCTATGCAGTAAATGATAGAATTAATCCATTGGGTATTCAGCAAGAAGGATTTACTCCATTTAAACCAACGGTAAGTGGCATGGTTCACGCAAATGCCGCAACAATGCCTAAGTATGATATTCCATCAGGCGGATACAGCGGATACAGAAATAAATCTTCTGGTGAGCCTAGCGGATCTTCTCCAGTAATTAATAATTACATTACAGCAACTCCAAATATGGATATTAAGCAGCTTGCAAGAGAAGTTGGAATGGTTACAGCAAAGGCTGTATCTAGAGGCGGAAACAATAGGGGATATAGCAATGGAACTCAACAGGTGGTAAACGTATGACAACAGTATTCTTGCCAGTAGGCTCACTATTATATTTTGATACAGGAACAGATCCCGTTACTCCAACATGGACTAAACTAACTGAGCATAATAGGCAACCAGCATCTATTCAGATAAATAGAATTGAAAAGACGCAGAGAACCTCAAATGGAACAATGAGAAAGTTTTTTATTGCTGACAAAAAGAGCATATCCATTTCTTGGAATATGATACCAACATATTCAACAATGACGGTAGATGGCGGCTACGGCGCAAACGACATTCAAACATTTTATAATAGCGCAAAGGGTCAAGGATCTTTTAAGATAAAAATATCTTATTCCCCTACAAGAGAAGAGACCATGGAAGTTATATTTAGTTCTTGCAGCTTTGATGTAATTAAAAGAAATGTAAAAGCTAAATCTTCTGATCCCGCACAAGAGTTTTGGGATGTAAGTATTTCTCTAGAGCAGGTATAAATGGCAGTCACGGTAGATACAAAAGTTAAAGACATCTTTGAGAAGAGCACAAGCATCTCTATGAATGTTGGGGCGACCCTGGATATTAATTTAAATACAATGATAGACTGGGACAAAGTAACAACCCCAGTAACAGGAAATGCCGATACAATAATTAATGGAAGATCTCCATTCAAAAAACTATTTCCAATTGATACTGTTATTAAGCCAAACAGACCTTTACTGGCAGGAGTAAAGTATGCTATTAGCGGAGATGTCACAGGAGGAACCTTTAAAAATCCAACGACAACTCCGTACCAGCTAAACTACAGAACATATTATGCGTCTAAGGATTCATACTACAAGTATTGGGTATCTCCAAAAGATGCTAATGCTAACCTAACCATTGTTTATCCAAAAACAATACCCGTAAACAAGGTCGTTGTTAAATTTGAAACATCTCACGCAACCCCATCTTCTTGGACAATTTCCGCAAATGGAGGAACTGTACTAAAGACTGGTACAGCAGTAAAACCATTTACTACAACAGTAGGTCTAGTTACAACTAAAAACTATGATGCGGGAACAGTTACCATTTACTATACAGGAACAACATGGAGCTTGCTAGAGTCAGAACTTAACTACAATGCCTTTGTAAACGTAACATCGCTTGGCCTTACAGCAGTAAATCCTGGCGGATGGATTGGGGTAATAGAAGTAGCTCCACATATGGTAAAAGACTTATCAAATGATATTGTGTCCTTTGATATTGTCAAAGAGCAAAATGCAAGCACAGAAGAGCTTCTACCAGTTGGGTACTGTACTGCCAACTCATTAGACCTTAACATTGTAAAATATAATCAAACATCTCTTCAGTTTAAGGGATTTAATAAATACAATATAACTGAAACATTTGATACGTCAAAAGTATATTTGGTAAGGGATGCTGAAATAACTGCATACATAAAGGTCTACCATGCCGATGGAACATTTACAGATTCAACGGGAAAATACTACAAGATCCCACAGGGCTTATTCTATATAGATACATGGAACATATCTGATGTAGGAGACGTAAACATATTTGCCCTAGACTCTGCAAAAATACTGCAACAAGCTATTTGCCCAGATATGGTATGTAATAACTATTCAGCCATTGCAATCATTAGAAGAATGCTAGATTCAGTAGGGTATACAAATTATAATTTTAACTACACAGACACAGACGGATCAGTTATAGTTCCAACCTATTGGTGGAGCTCTTCCTCAAATACTGGCGGTAATGGATCCGTAACCGTATGGGATAACCTTCAAGACTTGTGTAGAGATTCTCAAATTACAGCTTTAGTTGATGAGTACAACGTGCTTCAGTTTTATACAAGAGACTATCTGTTTAATTCATCTAACCCTACATCTTGGCAATTTAGACACACTGCATCTGGAGAGCTGTTGCCAAACATCATAGATCTATCTAAGAAAGAAATGCCTTCAATTAATCAGATTAATATTAGATACAAGACTGTATCAGAAGCAACGTACGATAAGTCTTCCCACGAGATACTTGAATACACTGACGACGCAATAATGGCGGCAGCAATCAAAACAAATATATTGGAATCAGCAGATCCAAAGATAACCCCTCATGTGCCACATGTTAATCACTATATGGGTCTTCAAATTATTGAGGTTAAGGCTAATGAAATACTTGACCCAAATACACCAACGTTTGTTCCTTTTAACGGATACGTTTTAATTGATTCAGAAATAATTGAATATGATGCAATTGAATATGTTTATCAAGACGCCATAACAGGAGTTTATAAGTATATAGATGTTAGCTCAAAGTCAGATTTGTCTAGGTACTTAGGGCTTGGAAAAGTTATAACAGATTCAAATATTACAACATACAAAACCACAGTAGCCCCTACACATAGATATAGAATTAAAACAAGAGGAGCCTTTGGGACAAAGAAGGCAAACCACTATGCCAACCCAGCAGCAGAAGCAGCTGGTTGGACTCCATATAAGGCGGTGGTCTGGAAATAATGGGAGCCTGGGACGATTATAGAAGTGAAACCATATCAGCAGCTCAAGCTCTTTTGCTTTTGTCTAATCCGCTATTTGAGGTAGATACTACTAACTTTACCGCCTCTTCTACATCTGTCGGAGGTACACTAACGTTTAATGCCCCATTAACTGTTTTAAGCATTAGAGGTCAAGTTTATACAGATTATATATTTTCAACAATAAAAGATAATATTATTATTAATTCGCTTTCAAACGGCATAGGGCAATTTACAATTAGCGGGCTAACCCCAGGAAAAACATACTACGCTAGGTCAATAGGATACGCAGCATCCGCAGGCACTGGTCAGTCTGGCTCATATAATTATTTTAGCTTTGTAGTTCCAGCCTACTCTTCAGATCTTTTTGGCAAAACAGAAACCCCAGAAGATACTTACGACGGAGAAGAAGTTCCAGCAGCTGTCTTGCTTCCAGGAGAGTCAACAAAAATTGCAATAAGTAAATCTTTGTTTAGTATACATGCTGAGAATACAAATGCTAACAGCTATTGTGCTGCAGTAAAAGACACGGGTCTATCAACAACATCAAACTACTATGCCTTTGGCACTACGCTATACTTTACTTCAACGGAAGCCACGTCCTTACAGTCTGGAGCTTTTGGATTCTTTGTATCTGGAACTTCCTCAAACGGATACTTCATTAAAATTAAAACTACTGCAAACGCAAAATCAAATGGTGACGAGTTCTCTATTGGAAAAGTTGTAAAAAATTCTCAAAAAGTAATTACGGATAGCCAATCCGTAACCAACGCAAAGAATAACGTAGGTTCAATTCAGGCGGCAGTGCCATACAAGGTAGACGTTAGAGTAAAGGTAACGGCAACAAAAGTTTATATATCCGCATATATTAATGGATTTAAGATAACAGCAACAGATACACATGTATCTGCAGCCAACACAATTTTGCCAAAAACTTCTAAAATATCTTTAGCCGTTAACATGGGTACAATAAATTTTGATTATGTTTATGCCCTTGCAATTACCGAGGATCAATATAAAACTGCAGATCTAGAAAATATATACGGGTCTCAATTTTCAAAGTCATCATTTTCTTTGGCTTATGGAGATATGCTTGCCAGCGGAATAGATCAGATAGACTCTCAGACTTCAACAAGATATGTAGAGGAATTTGGCTCGGTGGCCAGAGAGTTAAGAGTATTCTCTTCTAAGTATCAAGATCAGGAGCCAAAGCTTCCTAAGTATATGTATAACAATTTAAATAACTCTGTTGCCTTCCTTGGTTATGATTTAACATCATTTTCTGCAACAGCCTATATATTAAATGCTGCAGGTGTAACTACAGAAATTGCATCCTCAGATGGAACTAAATTAAGCGTACTTGGAAACTCTCTTATGAAGAGCGAAGACCTAGTTTATTTTGACGAAGAAACAAATAAATATGAAATTAAAGAACAGATGACAATGGACTCCACATGGATTCAAAATCCAGGAGATGCCAAGAAGCTAAGCGACTGGATTAAAACCCAATGGAGCAAAAGGCAAAGAATTATTAATATGACGGTATTGGCCAACCCAACAATTTCTGTTGGGGATATTGTTACGGTAGACTATCCGTATCAGGATTTAACGGTATCTGATAAATTTGTTATAACTAATGTCCGACAATCATGGTCAGACGGATTGGAGACTACCTTAACAGCTAGATCGATATATAGCTAACAAATGGTATAATAATAAAATGGCAGCAAATAGACCCAATCCAATATTCGTTAAACAAGGTGCAGACGTACTTGTAGACCTTGACGAAAGAGATGCAGTAATTGTAGGGGCTGACACCAAAAGGACAATCTTAAATAGCCTAGGAGGCTACGGTAGCTACACAAGTGGCAATACTTCAGGAGCAGTAACTACTTTTGACGGAGGGGATTTTGGAGCATTAAATATATTGATCCCACAACTAGGAGATATAAGCGTTGTTTCTCAATCAATAAACTATACTACAATGCCACCTACAGTAGACGTAGTTCTTAAAATAAAAAATTCTACTAATCAAATAGTAAAAGGAATCGCTGCGAGGTTAACAAATTGATTACTAAATTTGGAAAAAGGTTTATATCCTCTTACTTAGCAGGAACAGCAGTCTCACCAACAAAAGATTTAGCCTTTGGAATTGATTCTACTGCAGTTCAATCTAACGGTAACGACACTAGATTAGGTTTTGAGTTCTATAGAATTCCCGTCTCCTTTGGCAGCATTGATATTCAAACAGATGTTTCTGGAAATAGCACATACTCTATTGTATATCAGGCAACTATTCCTCAAGATGTGTCAGGCATAATTAAAGAAATCGGTTTATACCCAGGACTAAAATCCTCAATTAATAATTATGATAGTAAATTTATTGCAGACTTTGAAAACAATCTTATGTGGTTTAAGTCGGATGGAGCAAATCCCGAGCTTGCTGCAACTACAACATCTGGAATCGTTCCTAGAGTTGGTTCATATTTTTCTAAAGTTGGCGTTAGCCCAAGCCAGTCAATGGAGTTTGTATGCTCGTACTCTGGACTAGATCTATCTGGATATACCGCAAGTGACTCTTTGTCCCTTGCCTACAATCAAGAGAATACAAATTTAGATTCAATAGTGTTTAGGTTTTACAGCTCAGACTCATCATATTACTCAGCTACTTTTGCTGGCGCAGCCTCGGTTACAGATACAAACAAGATTGCTAAGGTATTGTTCTCCAGTCTAGTTGCAAATAATGCTTATGCGGATCTAACTTCAATTATAAAAATTGGCGTTGTTATTACTGCAAAATCAAGCGGGCAGGCAGTAGTATATCTTGATGCATTAAGAATAGATGATGAAGATACCTTTGATGCAAATTTTGGACTTATAAGCAGATCTGTCGTTTCACCAATTGAAAAGATAGCTGGAAAGCCAGTAGACATAGAGTATAGAATTAATTTAGGTTTCTAGCATGGCAGATAAAGTAGATCTAAGTTTAACTGGACAAGTAGACCCATCCAACAAAGACTATTACCTTGTTAAAATAACTAAGCTTAAAACTGATCTTGCTTACACGGCAAAATTTCAATGGTCTTTTCAGGATCAAACATTAAACGATAAAGTTCAGTCCCTGTGGTCTAACGGATATCAGTTTACAACAATCAAGTTGCCGACATTACTTCCGCCTAAATTTTTAAATACAGACCTATCATATTTTAATGGCATACTTATAATTACATGGAATGGTCTTGATGCAGGCGGCAACCCGTATACAAAATCCTTTGATAGAATTAATGTTTATGTTAAAGACGAGACTGTAATCGGTGGAGTATATAGACTTGTAGGTTCTTTAAAGGCTGCAGGAACAATCCGTGTTGCAGTTCCTCCAAGGGCGCACAGCGTAAAACTTACAGTTGTAGATGCAGAAGGAGTTGAGTCAGATTTTAGCATAGCTCAATTTGAGACACCAAAACTTATTCCAAGCAGCTTGCCAACAAATGTTGTTGGTTCATGGGTGGGAACAGATTTTAAAGTATCATTTGATCACAATACGGCAGAAGAATTTCTTAGCGCATATAAAGTAAAACTAACCGCAGGCGGAGTATCAAAGGTATTTGACTTAAAGCCAACTCCAGGGGCAACATCACAATCATTTACTCTAAGCCTTTCTCAAAACAGAGCAGTATTTGGAGTACCACAAAAATCAATTAGTGGAGCAGTAAGTGTTGTTAATATTTATGGTAACGAAAGCGCAGAAGTTCCTTTTTCTGCTTCATCATATGTTAATACTTTGCCAGCAGCTATAATTGTAGCGACAGCAATAAGTAATGGGTATAGCATTTCCTACACTACGCCCACCGATTCTACTTTTAATACAATAGAAATTGAAGAAGTTGAATCAGCAAGCGCAACCGCACCCTCTACGGGCTACGGTAAAGTATTTTCTGGATCATCTAATCCAGCAATCATTCCTGTTGGAGATGCAACTAAAAGATGGGTTCGTGCAAGGTTTACAGATGGTGTAGGATCATACGGACCGTATGGGGCCGCTGTTGCGGTAACCCCAATAGATCTTATTGCTGCCGCATTGGATATAACTCCACCTACGGCTGCTACAATTAACAGCGCAGTGTGGTCAGGTAACAACATTACAATATCAGCAACTGTTGCAGCTGACGTTAAAAAGTTTGTTATAAGATTAACTAACGGGTCCACTGTTGGATTCTTTACTAAATTCCCAGCCACCGCTGGAACATCACAAACAATATTATTGACAGAGCAAGAGTTGTATAATGTTTTAGGATCTTATTTTACATCATTTAGTGGGCTATTTGTATCAGCAGACGCCCTAGATAATCGTGATGCAGGAGTAGCTTTTGTAGTTGCAGAGAAAGCAAATGAGTTGGCAGCTATAACTCCAACTTTTACATTGACTTCTATATCTAATGGATATAGCGTATCTTATTCTTTGCCAACAGGTGCGGCATATGCAAAAATCTATGCAAGCACGACTTCTGGTTTTACTCCAAGCGATGCAACAAATTTAGTATACAGTGGGGCAAGCCCAGGTATTGTAATTGATTCAGTATACACTCTTAAATATGTAAAGATTAAATATTTTAAAACCGACGGCTCTGCTTCTTTAATTTCCGCTCAACAGTCTATAACTCCAGCAGATCCAGGAATGCTTTCTCTTATAGATAACGAAGTAAAGATAAGCACCAACGGATCTATTCTTGCAGGAGACTCAGCGACATCAGGCGGAAGAGCAATACTTAATAAGACTGGATTGTATGTTTACAATACTGGAGGGTCTCCAACTACTCAAATAGTTGCAAATGCTACAGATGGAAGTCCAACATTTTTAACAACTAATGCCAAGATTGCCGACTGGAAAATCTATTCTAATAAAATAGAAAATCAATTAATACCAGGAATTACAAAGTTTGCAGGACTTTCTGCAAGCGGCACCTATGCATTTTGGGCAGGATCAACTACGGCAGGAGGAGATGCACAATCAGAATTCTCTGTAACACAATCTGGCGCAGTCCAAGCTAAAAACATAACTATATCTGGAGGTTCATTAACTGTAGGAGCATCTACAATTGCAGCAAGTACTGGAAAGCTTACATCTACTGACGCAGAAATTACGGGTAAGATCACAGCCAACACGGGAAAAATAGGAAATTTAAACATTGATAGCGGTGCCCTGTACACTGGTACAAATCCACTTGTAAGCTCAGTAACGCTTAACAGCGCAGGAATTGCGGGGTACAATGCTCAAGGATCAAAGTTATTTGGACTAGACACTTCAGGGTATTTATTTTCAGATAGCGCTAGCATTGGCGGATGGAATGTAGTTCCTTCTACAATTAGCAAGACTTCAAATAATGGAACACTTACTCTTAATTCAGCTACCGCACAAATTACAGCTACAAGCGCAACATATACTGCAGGTATTGCAACACCAGATAGCAACAATCCCGCAGACATTGTATTTTGGGCGGGCGGATCAAGAAGCACATCTGCCCCATTCTATGTAAGAGCAGACGGAGGAGTCGTAATGACGACTGCAACCATTACAGGGTATGCAGGTCCAGACGACCTTGCACTTCTTGCTAAAAAAGATATGACTAACGTAACAAGCATTAGCGGTGGTAAAATAACTACAGGAGTAATTAAATCTTCAAACTTTGTTACTAATACAAACGCATTGCTATTGCCATACTCCGCTTCTGGAACATCAATAGACTTAGATAATGGAATAATAAACTCCCCGCAATTTTATTTGGGTTCTGATGGCACTGCAAAGTTTAAAGGACAACTGGATGTTGGAATATCAATTAGTTCTCCAACTATTACTTCTGCACAAATAACTGGATCTACTATTACAGTTACGGATAACATTACATCAAGTGGATTAAGTACAGCTAGTGATTCAGACTTATCAGAAGCAAATGATAGCTCAACTGGAGGGGGAACCTCTACCGTAGGAGCCACAACATTTAATCCAACATTAACTTTAGCTAATGGAAAAATTTCTTCAAACTCAATTCTGCAGATATCAGGAGCAAGCTATACAGAAATATTATCGGGTGGAACACAATCCGCAATCTTTGATTCCTCAAAATCTTCTTTAGTATTTAGTACAGGTCTTTATTTAGGAAATCCTAATACATCATCAAGTGCAAGCGTACAAGGCCATAGTACTCCATACATATCAATTGACGCAAGAATGCGCTTAAGAAGAGGAGCTCCTTTAACCTATCCAGGTGGAACAACGGGCGCATACGTAAGAAACATTTATATTAAGCAGACTCAATCTGCTCCATCGGCCACCACGGGCTATGTTGGCGACATTATGATTACATACTAGGAATCTAAATGGGAATACATCTAAAAGTATCGAGCTCTGGTTCTTCAACAGACTGGAGAAGCATAAAGAAAATATGGGCAAAAAATAATAGCGGGTGGCAAAATATTACTGCTTTGTATTCAAAAGTTGTAAATGGCTGGACAAAGATGTGGCCAGGAAATGCACCTTCCGTAAGACTAACAGATCCAATTAGAATAAGAATTGGAGGATACAGCGGAACAGGCAGCGGAACGTCCCCATTGTATGCAGCAACAAGCCCCCAATTATTTTGCAGTACGGATGCTGGAACAACTGGAACATTTTTAAAGCTATGGGGAGATGACGGTTCATATGATGGAGTAACTCCAATTACATTATCAAATAGAAGAATGCTTGTTTCTGATAACGTTGATGGTCAAATTGAAAGACTTAGTTTAACTGGAAATGATACAGTAGATTTTTCTACGCTTAGCCAAGCCAACAGAGATCTTGCTGAGGCATATTACACATTTTATCAATTAAAAGCAACAAATGCAGATGGTGTATTTGAAGCATACTCTCAACCAGTTAAAGTAATTAAAAGAAAGCCAGCGCTAGTTAGCTATACAGTTCTTTCTGAAACAGGTGGAGTTTTACAAGGTCAAAGTGGATTTTCCACTCTTGATGTTATTGAAGTTAATGCTCAAATAAGATGGGGTTGGTGGATAAAGCCAGGCGGATATTTGGGAGGAACTCCACTTTTAAGATGGTGGAAAAATACTAGCAAATCTCCTGGAGGCACACTATTAAAATCAATTAATATTGAAACAGGATACGACTATGTTTCTGGGTCTACTGATACAAATTTTTTATCTGATACCAATACTTCAAATGTTTTAACCATATACAATAATTATTCAGTTGGTTCATCTCCATTATCTAGTGGACAATATATAGTTGCAGAGTTATATTTAGAAAACTCATATACAGCAGAGCCTGGAAACTCTCCAGTTAGTTACTGGGGTTCTACTGGCGCAGCTCCTACTATAACAAGCGTAAGTTTAAGAACTTATGACGGTCAAATAGATACAGTAATGGACAATCAATCTGATCCCAGAATTGTATCTCAAGCTTACTTTGAAATAGTTGCTAATGTAGCAGACTATACATCGGGAACAACCTTTAATTTTGAACCAAGGATTTATAAAGCAGACACTGGAATATATTTAAATTATGATACTGGTGCTACAATAAGCGGTGGATTTCCTACAGATCTTTCCCCGTACTCTGTATCTCCGTATGGAACATCTGCTACAGTTATATGGAGAACCTATATAAACTCAAGTATATTATCTGGTTCACCAACATATGGTGGAGGCCAAGCAAAATATTGGTTTGAGTTTAGACTAAGTGCTACAAAATCTGGAGGTTCTGCATCTTATTACACAGGATTAGTTTCTTCTAATCATGCAGGTAATACTATTTATCCAACATACATGAACGGGTCCTCTGGCGGATCAATATATATTCACTCACATACACAAGGCGTATTGTCTGCTAATAATTATACCGTTGGCACCGCTCCTCAAACAATAAGGTTTTCAGTTACTGGAGACTCATATCCTTCAGGAAGCGCCTCGTATCCAAGATCGTATGGAATAGATTTTGGTGACGGAAACGTAGAAAACCTTGCTTGGCCTACAGGAACAAACAACCCATCCTATACAACTTGGGATCACACCTATACGACCAACGGATCATTTACTGCAAGACTAATTACTGTTCCGCAAGGATTTACAAACATTGGTACAAGACAGCGAGTGATCAATGTTGGTAGTAGTATTGCAACACCAACATCTCTTACTGCAACAACAACTAGGCAAGACGGGGTTAATTTAATATTTGGTGGTTCATCTAATGCAACTGGATATAATATATTTTGGAACTATACTGCAGATGGAAATCCTATAAACAATGTAACTCAAGGAGACTTTTTAAACAAATCTTCACCCTTCTTAGATACTACAATTTCAAGTCAAGCAACAAGATACTATTGGGTGCAAGCAAGAGGTGCGGTTAGCGATGGATACAGTACAGGAGTGAGCTCCTGGTTTCCTGCTGGAAACGGCATAATTGGAACAAGGGCAGCAGCTACATCATATACAGTTACTTGGAATGGCCAGAGCGGGACTGTAGGAACCGAAGGTAGCCCATGGTCATTTATTGAAGGAGGTTCTGTTACAGTTCCCTCGGTAACCAGAACAGGATACACCTTCGTTAGATGGACAGACACACCATCATTAGATTATACTTACACTACTACGGGAGGAACTTTTTTTCCACCTGCTCAAAATATTACAATGTATGCAAGGTGGCAAGCAAATCCTGCACCTACTGCAATAGAGCTAGCTCCACCAGTTGTAACTAGAACTAGTGGTACATATAATTACTCAACAACTAACGGATCCTGGAATAATTCTCCAACAGCATATTCTTATCAATGGAAAGCACAGACATCGCTTCCGTATCCTCCGTATTATAGTACGGTAAATGTTGGAACAGACTCAAGTAGTTATACCTCTAGCTCAACATACGATTATTGGTCTATTTATTGTATTGTTACGGCATCAAATAGTGGGGGTAGTGGAACTGCTTCATCAAATTCAATACAGAATACTCCTACAGGCACTGCCCCAAGCGGAATATCTGTAACACTTACCCCAACTGGAACACAGATGGCAGGAACAGAACTTACCGCAAATGTATCTGTAAGCTCAGGAAGCACTCCAATTACATATACAATTCAAATATTTAAAAAGACTGGTGCAAATCCAACTAACGCAGATACTGGCCTTGAGAGTGGAACAACATCAGCTACTCACACTATTACAACAACGGAAGCTTCGGGAACACCAGATAGGTTTGTTGCATACGCAACAGCAAGTAACTCCTATGGAAACACAAATAGTTATTCTAATGTTGTTACATCAACTCCATATGTTGCTCCAACAACCCCTCCCTCAAATTCAATTGCCCCATCGGTTACACCCACAACTGGAAATGCTGGAGTAACAACATATAGCTGTACCGAAGGAACTTGGAGCGGCACCACCCCAATGACTTTTGCATATCAATGGCAATATAACGATCAGGGGTCTTTATTTTTAAGCATATCGGGTGCAACAAGCTCTTCATACTCACCTCCTGCTAACTTTTTAAATTCTTACGTAAGTCCAATTAGATGTAGGGTAACTGCTACAAATTCAAATAGTTCAGTATCAGCATTTTCAAATACGGCTACAGTGTCGCCATATGTTGCTCCAACAACGGCACCAAGTGGTGGTGGGGTTACACTTACTCCAAGCGGAACTCAAGAAGCTGGAACACAAATATGTGCAAATGTAACTGCTATGTCAGGAACATCTCCAATAAGTTACCAGACTACTATTCGCAAAGCAACGGGTCAGACACCAACAGGTACAGGAACTGCAGTTTCATCTGGATCTGGAACTGGAAATGCTGTATGCTGTCACACAATTACTGCAAGTGAAGCATCTGGAACCCCCGATCAATTTAAAGCCTATACGGTTGGAAGTAACTCTGCTGGAGAATTTACTGTTGGATCTAATACAGTTATATCTACCCCAGCAGCAACTACCACCACTACCACTACAACTACAACAACAACAGTAAATTGTAATACATGTAATAGTTATAGTCCTTCAGATGGAAGTTATGGATATTCAGCAACAGACCCATACAGCACATGCGCTTCGGGGCAAAGATATTATAGAATTTGCGTAACTCCAGGATCATGTCCTAATATAAATGAATGGGGTTCTTGTGTTCCAGCTGCTACTACAACTACTACAACTACTACTACAACAAATTGTAATACATGTAATAGCTATTACCCAACAGATGGAAGTTATTCATTAACAACATCAGATCCTTATGGCACATGTACTTCTGGATCTAGATACTATAGAACTTGCGTAACTCCAGGATCATGTCCAAATATAACCCAGTATGGCGGTTGTGTACCAGCAGCTACTACGACTACAGCAGCGCCTACAACTACAACTACAACTACGGCTGGAAGACCTACAGTATATTGGAAATGCAGTCAAGCCGACTATAATGACTCTTCAAACCCATGTTATGCAGTTGGACAATGTCGACAAGCTGGAAATACTTATTTCCCTGCAGGATGTACATCATGTTGCGATTAGTATTGACAGAATTTAGTAGAATTGGTAAAATATAAGAATGTTACTAAGTAAAGATACTATGCATATTGTTATTCTGGGGCAAGAGCATAATTTTAACCCAGACGTACACATGCTTGCCTGCTTCATTATTGGAGACACTGTGGTTGAAAATGGAATATATTCAAGAGAATTCTTTAACTTGTTTAATGAGTCTAGGGCGGAAGAAAAAGAAGAGTATGAAGATGGACAGATTCTATTAAGCCTTATACACAATGAAGACGGCACAGAACAATATATGCAATTAGATGAAAGACTAGGATCTATTATGCTAAGTAGTCCTAGATTAATAGAAGTTCCAGAAGGCTCGCAATGGGTATCCATTGGCTCTAAATATATAGACGGAGAATTTCATCCATGATAGAAAAAAATAGATGGGAAAAGTATTTAGATAAACAAGTTGAAAAGAGCGGCAAAAGGGATGTAAAGCCCTGGGATCTTATTAATCCTAATACTGAATATATAGATAAAGAAACATCTGAATCAAGGTTTGAAATTTGTAAATTATGCCCTGAACTTATATCATTAACTAAGCAATGCAAAAAATGTGGATGTTTTATGGCCCTTAAAACAAAAATGAAAGAGGCTTCCTGCCCGATTGGTAAATGGTAATGTCCAGTATATTTATTCAAATTCCATCATATCATGATTATGAAATTGGAAGAACTATTAGAGACGCCATTAAAAAAAGCTCAGGAAACAATACAATAAACTTTGGACTTCATGTGTCATATTACAAAACTAATGACTTAGATATTCCAGTTTTAGATAATGTTAAAATTAAAATTAGTGAGGCACCAGACAACTTAGGTCAAGGAACATCTAGGTATATTGCAAATGAATTTTATAATGGGGAGGACTACTACCTGCAAATTGATTCACATACTAGGTTTGAAAATAACTGGGATGAATCGCTTATTGAAAATTATAATTTTTACAAAGGCCTAGGACTAAAGCCAGCCATATCCTGCTACCCTGGATCATATGAATATGGAGAAAATGGATTAAATATATTAAATCAAAATGGAGATGTCTCATACACTGATTTTGTAGAAGAGTTAAGTTTTCAAGATAACTCTCATATCCCTCATCAAAGAGCCGTTCCTAATCTTTCTAACAATATATTTACAAGGTCAGTCTCTGGAGGATCAATTTTTTCAGATGGCAGCATAGCATCAATTAAACCCAATAAAGATATGTATTTTTGGGGTGAGGAAACATTGACAGCAGTAAGACTTTACACTCACGGATATGACTTGTTACTTCCAAAAAAGCAAAACCTATATCATTTATATTATGACAAATCTAGGGGAGAAAAAAATCTAAGGCGTCAAGTAGGAGAAGACTTTCCAGATTTAATTAAAAAAATAGACGATAAGTCAAAATACGAGCTTGGCAGGATTTTAGACAATAAAATCATTGGCCCAGATGCATTAGGATCGGTCAGGACCCTTGAGGAATATCAAGTATTTGCAGGCATCAATTTCATTGACAAAAAGATTGTGCCAGTGCTATAATATGGAAGGAGGTAAAAATGACAATTGAACTAACAAATGAAGAGAAGCTAGGTATTGTTGAGCAGCACATTAAGTCTATTGACTATGGAATTTATGGAATTCAACTAGATCTAATTGAGCTTAATGCTACATCAGCACCAGATGCTTCTCAAGTTACAAACTTGAACACAAGACTTACTGCTTATAATGCAAAGAGAGCAGCTCTCGTCACTGAAAAAAATTCATTGACCCCCGTAGAAGAATAAGGTAGACAATGACTGAAAAAGTAGAACTGGTAGTAACAGCCCTACAGCAGCGCATAGGAGAGATTGTCTCAAACTATGAGACTCAAATTGCAATTTTACGTGCAGACCTTACTCAGGTTATTGAACAGATAAATCAGCAAAAGCAAGAAGAAGATGGTAAGCTTGAAGCAGTTGAGGCATACTCAGAGAAGCTTGAAACATTAGGAGAGTAAATGACATTTAAATTAACATTTGATGACAATGCCCCAATTGATGCTAATCAATTGAGAAGCCTTGTAACATATTTAAATGAAGTTAATACTAAAGCCCTGCAGGTACCAGATACCGTAGGCCTAGTAAATACAACTCTTGCCGCTAAAATGACTGCTGGAAAACAAAACTGTCCCGTGGGAACATTAGCTCTAAAATCACAAAAAGATTTTAATATTGTATTTAATCCATCATTAACAAGTGACCCATCTACCGTACAGATAACAGTTGAGTCCTCTGGGAAAGACGGAGACTTTACCTATTATATTCAAAGCCCAAATAAAAATGGGTGCAAGATATTCTTTAATCCAGTACAAAGTGCAAGCAGCACGGCAGCTGCAGTCATTGGAACCGTAACCGTACACTATTTTGCTATGGCTGGTTAAGCACAACCTCTTGACAATCTGAACCAATATGTTACAATTACTGTAACATCAAAGTCACGTACCCGTGACTTTTTTACATATTAAGGTAGAAAATGAGCAACGATTTAAAATGGATGCTTTCATCCGATCAGCAGTTCCCGTATCAAGATGATAAGATGATTGCCCTATGGTTTAAAGTCATGAAGTGGTTTAAGCCAGATGTTGTTGACTACCTGGGTGATACAGATGATCAGGCCTGTTATAGCAAGTATACAGAAGGAAGATCAGCAGAATTTTTAAACTATCATAAAAATGATAGCAAGGATCTAATTGTTCCTATGATGAGGCATGAAGCAAAGGAAGCAAGAGATTTTTATGCTAAAACAAGAGAGATGCTTCCAGACGCACAACTTTTTTCAGCGCTAGGAAACCATGACATACGAGTATTTAATTACGTAGACGCAAAGCTTCCTGATTACATTACTGAAGTTACACCAGAGTCACTCTGGAGCCTGGACTCATTGGGATATGAATACATCTATTATAATGAATTGCCAAAGCGTCGCTTTGGAGATATTCACGTACACCACGGACTTTCTATTTCTGCCACAGGCGCAGTAAGAAAAGATATGGAAGACCTACAGGTTTCCCTTATTCGTGGACACTCACACAGAATTGCTTCACATATGGTAACATATGAACTTAGAAACGGCGGAGAAGGAGAAACCCTTCGTGGCTATGAAATTGGACATATGTGTGATGAAAAGAGTGATGGAATGAAATATAGCCAGCACCACGATTGGCAAAAGGGATTTGCCGTTGCCCATATAGTAAATGACTATCCACATATTCAAATGATTCATATTGCACCAGACTACTCATGCGTAGTTGACGGAAAGGTATTTACTTTATAATGTGGTGTGGCAAATGCAGTGGAAGAGTTTTTGTAGATAGAGTATTTTCTCAAAAGCTACATGTAGAGTTATTTTGTATCATGTGCGGCAAACGCTGGATGTGCAATAAAGAGACGAGTGCTTTCGGAAGATGGCTAGAAAAAAAAGAAACAGCAACCT
>ENA-UPTJ01000552-UPTJ01000552.1-marine-metagenome-genome-assembly--contig:-NODE-552-length-23208-cov-28.207230_pt1 | contig 23208 bp, 23 predicted proteins | sample MGYA00238168_ERZ767080 | MGnify/ENA primary metagenome ERZ767080 (study PRJEB28935, sample SAMN06266237) | marine metagenome | isolation source: Columbia River Estuary | place: USA:Columbia River... | reverse complement strand
GGTGGAGGAAGCCCCCGATCTTACCCTGCTGGTAGATGCGGATGCAGCGCTGCTCGAAATGGCGGATACGGGCCATTTTCGTGTAAAGGGCGATTTTCTCGGCCTTGGACATCGAGGCGTTGACCGGATCCTTGGCATAGTCAGAAGGGCCGGCGGGGCGCTTCAGGGATTCGGGGTGGGTAAGGACAGCGGGCTTGGCCACGGTAGTTCGTTTGGTTCGATTGGAGGGGACTGGCGAGGAAGGTCAAGCGTCCCCTCCCATCGGCTCAATTTGCCTTGACCCGACTTGCGGGGGGCCTCCCCTTTGGCCTATCCTGCGAGTCCTCTCCCAGGCACCCCCTTATCTATGGAAGAAACCCACGAGGCTTCGGCCCGCGAATTCACCGTCCAGAACCGCATGGGGATCCACACCCGTCCGGCCGCCCAGATCGTCCGGCTGGCCAACCGCTATCCGGACGTCGAGATCACCGTCTCCAAGGACGATGAATCGGTGAACGGCAAGAGCATCATGGGCCTCATGATGCTGGCCGCCGGCCTGGGCTCGAAGCTGCGCTTCTCCGCCAAGGGCAAGGACTCCGCCGCCCTCCTGACCGAGATGGAAGCCCTCTTCGCCCGTAAATTCGACGAATCCTAAACCCCCATGTTCGCGCTCCTCGCCTCCTTCCTGATGCTCGCCGCAGGCGAGCCGGTCGCCCCGCCCGCCGTCACCGACGTCGAAGTCGTGCGTCAGCTGAAGCCGGCGGAGCTCGCCGAATGGCATAACGCCATGCGCATCACCACCTTAGGCCAGACGCGTATCAAGCAGGGTCAGAGCATCATGGAAACCAGCATCGCGGCGGCGGCCGCGACCAAGGGTGCGAAGACCGGCGGACTCACCGAGACGCCGGAGCAGATCAAGATCCGGGCCCAGAAGATCATCGATGAAGGCAACGTGCAGGTCCAGCAGGCTGCGCCTTCCCTGGCTCGCCTCCGTCTGGCCGCGGCCCAGCGCGTGGCCGAGAAGATGAAGCCGGTCGATTTCACTTTCGAGATCACCGCCGCCGCGCCGCCCGCCGCCCTCGACGCCGCCGTCGGCCGTCTGCACAAGCAGGCCGTCGACCTCGGTTACCCCTCCGCCCATCTCATCGGCTCGTTGCGCGTCAGTGCCGCCGGCCTCGAACGTCCCGCCGAACTCACCTCCGACCTCCGCGCCGCCTGGTCGCGTCGCACCGGCGTCGCCTTGGCCGCCGTCCCGGCCGAAGGCTATGCTTACGTGCCCGCCGTCGCGCCGGCCGCGCCCGCCTTGTCCAAGGGACTCAATCCCGCGACCGCGCCCAAGCAGCTCGCCGTGCTCTGGGCCGAGCAGTACGTCGTCGGCGCCGATGGCGCGCAGACCCTGCTTTTCCTGCGTCTCGCTGACGCCCATTCCTTCCGCATCATCGCTTCCGAGCTGGTCCTGACCCACACGGGCGCCGCGCCGGTCGTCGGCACCGTCGCCTTGCGCGATGAGCGCAGTTTCATCCCGCGCCTCACGCAGAGCGGCGAATGGACTTTCGGTTTCGAGCGCGACAGCCATCCCGTGGGCTCGGCCCTGCTGACCCATCTTTGCCTGACGCAGAGCAAGCTGTCCGTCGCGGGCGACCCCTACGTCGCGATCGTCGCCGGCGGTGGTCCGGCCGGCGGCGTCGTCGGCGCCAAGTGGCGCGCGACCGCGGTCGAAGCGCCGGCGACCAGCCCCGCCAGCCCCACGGTCGCCGTCACCGCTTTCACCGTCCAAGGCATTCCCGCCGGCGGCGCCGCGGTGGCCGTCGGTCCGCTCACGCTCCGCGTCGGTGCTCCCGGCGTGAAGTGATCAGGCCTGCTTGCGCGCCGCCTTCATCTCGGCGGTCGTCGCACGCTTGAGCTTCTTCACTTTCGCGGCGGTCAGCAGCTGGTGGGCGCGCGTCATCCGGTCGATGAAGAGCACGCCCTGGCAGTGGTCATGCTCGTGCTGCACGCAGCGCGCGAGCAGGCCGGCGCACTCGAGGACGTGGGGCGCGCCGTCGGCGTCGCGGTAGCGCACGATCGCGCGTTCCACGCGCTCGACGTCGCCCGTGACGCCCGGGAACGAAAGGCAGCCTTCGGTGTACGTGTCCGGCTCGCCCGCGGGGACGGACACCGTCGCGTTGGCCAGCAGCATCGGCATGATGTCCTCGGGTTGGCGCTCCTTGCCGTCGAGCACGGGCGCGAAATCCTCGTCATGCACGTCCATCACGAAAAGCTGCAGCGAGAGCCCCACCTGCGGGGCGGCCAGGCCGATGCCCTTGGCGGTCTTCATCGCGCGCAGCATCGCGTCGCCGAGGGTGCGGAGGGGCGCGCCGAATTCGCGCACGGGCTCGCCCACCGCCCGGAGGACCGGGTCGCCGTAGGGGCGGATGGTGAATTCGGCCATGGCTTCTGGTTACCTTTTCGCGGGGGCGGGGAAAGCGAAAACGCTCACTTGTCGGCGCCGTAGTCGCCTTTCTCGCAGCGGCGGACGAACGTCTCGGCGCGCTTGCGCAGTCCGTTCCATTTGGTGCGCAGGGCCTGCGTCTCGTCCGGCGTGACGCGTCGGTCGGCGATGGCGTCGGCCACGTCGGCGATGAGCAGGCCGAATTCGCGGACGAGCGTGTTGGCCGCCTGGTCGAGGGCGCCGGCGGCGGGTTCGGTCTCGACCGGCGTGAACTGCCCGCCGGCTTTCTCCGCCAGCCAGTCGAGGATGCGCGTGTCGCCGGTGAGCACGATCAGCTGCGCCGTGCGGTGAAGCGGGTTCGGCTGGCCGCTGCCTTGGTCCGCCGGCTCGCGCCATTTGTAGAGCATCGACGGCGAGACCCCGAGGGACTTCGCGACCTGTCCGTGGACCTGGGCCTGATCGCCCGGTCGGTCTTCGCCGGCCTTACGCAAGGCGTCTTCCAGGACGTGGTGGGCTTCCTTGATCCGGCTTCGGCGGGGGGCGGCGGGTTTCTTAGGCATGGGGTAGGCTAGGGCGGACGGGTGCGGTTCCGCAAGCGAGACAGGGGGTCTTATAACCGCGCGCCGGCTTTGTAGTCAGGGGTTTCGGAAAAGGTTGGAAAGGCCCCCGGTCCGCGGCATCGTGCCGGCATGGACGAAGTCTCCCTTGTGTTGCCGGTCAGCCTGCTCGTGGCCGGCCTGCTCCTGATCGCCGCCGAATTCTTCCTGCCGACCGTGTTCCTCGGGTTCGTCGGCGCCGCCGTCTCGTTCGCCGGCATCTATCTCTCCGCCGCCGCGGGCGCGCTCACCTGCGCGCTCTTCTGCGTCACCTTCCTCATCGTCCTCGCCCTGGAGTTCTTCGCCTTCCGCCGGCTCCTGCCGCAGACCGGCATCGGCCGCGCGATGATCAACGTCAGCAGCAACGACGGCGCCGCCGTCCCCGCCGCCGCGGGCTTCGCCGTGTATGTCGGCAAGACCGGCAAAGCCGTGACCGTGCTGGCACCTTCCGGCACCGCCGAAGTCGACGGCGCGCTGCTCGAAGCCTTCTCGCTCGACGGCTTCGTCGAACGCGGCGCCCCCGTCGTCGTCGTCGAAGCCGGCGCCGGCCGCGTCACCGTGCGCCGCGCGCGCTGAACCCTTCCCCCGCTTACCACCATGGATATCCCTAATGTCGTCATCTGGGTCGCCGCCGGAGCCTTGCTCCTGCTCGTCCTCTTCCTGCTCACCTTCCTGGCCGTCTGGGTCCGCGCCCGCCTCGCCGGCGCCGAGGTCGGCCTCTTCGACCTCGTGGGCATGCGCCTGCGCGGCGTGCCTTACAGCGTGATCGTCGACGCCAAGATCGCCGCCACCAAGGCCGGCCTCTCGGTCGACGTCGAGAAGATCGACGCCCACTACCTCGCCGGCGGCAACATCGTGCAGACCGTGCAGGCGCTCATCGCCGCGCAGAAGGCCGGCCTGCACCTCGACTGGAACCGCGCCTGCGCGATCGACATCGCCACCCGCGGCACGAACAAGTCCGTGCTCGAAGCCGTCCTCACTTCCGTGAGCCCCAAGGTCATCGACTGCCCGAATCCTTCCAGCGGCCGCACCACCATCGACGCCGTGGCCAAGGATGGCATCCAGGTGAAGGTGAAGGCCCGCGTGACCGTCCGCACCAACCTCGACCGTTTCGTCGGCGGCGCCCAGGAAGAGACCATCATCGCCCGCGTCGGCGAAGGCATCGTCACCACCATCGGCTCCTCCGAAAGCTACAAGTTCGTCCTCGAGAACCCCGACCGCATCTCCAAGACCGTGCTCGAGCGCGGCCTCGACGCCAACACCGCCTACGAGATCATGTCGATCGACATCGCCGACGTGGACGTCGGTGAGAACATCGGCGCCACCCTCCAGGAAGCGCAGGCCAACGCGAACAAGAACATGGCGCAGGCCCAGGCCGAGATCCGGCGCGCCGCCGCCGTCGCCCTCGAGCAGGAAATGCGCGCGCGCGTCGAAGAGATGCGCGCCCGCGTCGTCGAGGCCGAAGCCCAGATCCCGCAGGCCCTCGCCGAGGCCCTGCGCTCGGGCCGCATGGGCTACCTTGATTTCCAGCGCCTCGAGAACCTCCGTTCCGACACCGAGATGCGCAAGGGCATCGCCGGCGACGGCCCTGCGCCCGGCGCCAAGGCCTGAGCATGGAAACCGCGGCGATCTTCAAGCTCTTGCTGGCCGCCGGCGGTTTCGCCGTGTGGGCCTATCAGCAGCTGAAGGCGAAGGCCGAGCAGCCGGCGCCGACGGCCATGGCCGCGCCGCCGCCCCTCCCGCGTCGCGTGCGCAAGCCGCGCCCCGCCGCCAAGCCCGCCGCGAAAGCGGCCGAGGAGCCGGCCGAAGGGTCGGCGCGTCCGGCGGCCACGCCGCATCTCGACGCGTCGGACCTCGTGGTCACCCGTCCGGCCCGCGCGCTTTCCCGTTCGCAGTTCCGCGGCGCGGCCGCGCTGCGCCAGGCGATCGTCGCCCGCGAGGTGCTCGGTCCGCCCCTCTGCCTCCGCCCGCCGCGCTTCTGATCAGCGCCGCGGCGCGAAGAGCCGCGCGAGCAGGTACGGCAGCGCGCAGCACAGCACGATGCCGGCGCCCGACGGCACCGCCGGCAGGTAATACGAAAGATACAGGCCGGCGACGCCGCCCGCGAGCGCGCAGCCGACGCCCCAGGCCATGACCTGCGGGACGGTGCGGCCGAGCAGCACGCCCGTCGCCGCCGGGATCACGAAGAGCGCCGTGGTCAGGAGCGCGCCGACGAGGCTCACGCAGGACACCGCGCCGAGCGCGACGAGCGCGAGCAGCACGACGCGCATGAGGCCGGGGCGCGCGCCGAGCAGCGAAGCGTATTCTTCGTCGAAGGAGGCCAGCTCGAGTTCCTTGTGCAGGACGCGCAGGCCGAAGAGCACGCCGACCGTGGTCGCGGCGATCACCAGGAGGTCGTCCGCGCCGACCGCCACCACGCTGCCGAAGAGCAGCCCGGCGAAGTCGCGCCAGGAGTTCGCCTGCTGCATGAGCGCGACGCCCGCCGCGAACATCACCGAAAGCATCACGCCGATGGCGCTGTCCTCGCTGGCGCCTTTGCGCGCCGCGAGCCAGGCCGCGCCGCCGGCCGTGAGCAGGGCGGCCGCGAGCGCGCCGAGGTAGGGCGAGAAGCCGAGCAACAGGGCCCCGACCACGCCGGGCAGGATGGAGTGGGTGAGGGCCGTGCTCACGAACGCCATGCGGCGCAGCACCACGTAGGCGCCGAGGCAGGCGCACGTCACGCCGCCGAGGGCGACGGCGAGGAGCGCCCGCACGAAGAAGGGTTCCGACAGCGGCTCGAGCAGGAGATCAAACATGGCGGTGGTCGTGGCCCGAGCAGGCGTGCTTCGTGCGCACGGCGCCGTCGCGCAGTTCGAGGATGCGGTCGAAGCGGGCGAGGTCGGCCGGATCGTGCGTGGCCATCAGGACCGTGAAGGCGTGGCCTTGGTCGAAGAGGAAGCGTTCGATGATCTCGCGGCTCGCGGCGTCGAGCGCGGCGTACGGTTCGTCGAGCAGCAGCACCTCGGCGCCTTGCACGAAGGCGCGGGCGATGAGCGCGCGCTGCAGCTGGCCGCCGGAAAGCGCGTGCACCGGGCGGTCGGCCAGTTCCGTCAGCCCCAGCTGCGCGAGGGCCCGGTCGACGGCGTCTTCCCCGTGGCGGCATTCCTCGAACCAGCCGTGGTGGGCGTACGTGCCCATCTGCACCAGGCGGCGGAGTCGCAGGGGGAAGCCTTCCGTCAGCTGCGGGCGTTGCGAGAGATAGGCGATCCGGCTACGACCCAGCGCGGGCGGCGCGCCGGCGACGAGGACTTCGCCGGCTTGCGGCGGGACAAGTCCGGCCAGGACGCGGAGGAGGGTGGATTTGCCGGAGCCGTTGGGACCGATCAGCGCCGTGCGGCAACCGCAGGGGATAGAGAAATCCGCCTCACGGAAAGCCGGCGGACCATCGGCGCGGGCGCCGGCGGACAGGCCGCGGGCGACGACGGCTTCACCGGAACAGTCCTTCTTCTCCGGACGGGAGTAAGGGAGCGTGGGCAGGAACGCGAAGGCCGCGTCGCCGACCTGCCGGGCGAGCCGTTGCCAGAACGGGGTCATCGGTTGGACAGGGCCTCATGGAGGCGGCGACCGTTAAGGAGCATCATGCCGGTCCAACTGTCGCCCGGGCGGCCGGCTGGTTCAAGGTATTCGAAGGAAAGGCTCAGCGGCGGAGGGAGTCCGGCGTCTTCGGCCAGGCGGCGGGCGAAGATGTCGCTCTGGCCGGCGTCGGTGACGATGACCCGGATGCCCTCGCGGCGGATCAGGGCCAGGAGTTCGGAGAAGTGGCGGGCCGAGGGGTCGGCGGATTCGGCGGAACTGCTCGCGAGGATCGTCCGGGCGACCCGCAGGCCATAGCTTTCCGCGAAGTGGCCCAGGTTGGCATGCTGGGTCACGAGATTGCGCCGATTCGCCGGCAAGGTCGCGAACAGCCGGCGGAGCTCTTCGTCGACGCGCTCGACCTCCTTAACATACTGATTATAAGATACTTCTATTAACCCGGCTGAGCCGATGGTTCCGAGCCGGGCGGCGAGGGTGCGGGTCATTTTCTTCACCTCGGCCGGGTCCGTCCAGGCGTGGGGGTCGGAACCATGGGCATGGCCAGGATGGTCGCCCTTGCGGTCATCGAACAGCCAGAGCAAGCGGGGGGTGCGGTCGTTGGCTTTGGCCCAGGCTTCCAGCCAAGGCTCGAGCGTGGGGCTCATCCCGACGATCAGGCTGGCCCGGCGGAGGTCACGGGCATTCCGCGCACTCAGTTGGTAACCGTGGGTTTCGCTGTGGGAAGGGACTAGGTTGACTTGTTCAAACTGTTTACCTCCAATCACTTGCACCCAGTCAGCGATGATCGTGAAGCTGGAGACCACCAAAGGCTTGGCCGGCTCGGCGGCGGCGGCGAACGCAGCCGACGATAGCAGTACGGAGCAAAGGATGAAGCGGAGGAGGCGGCGCACGCAAAAAATGATGCTTCAGGTTCAGGGCTTAGACGCAAGATATTTGCATTAAACAATTGTTCCCGAGGCGTCTGTTTTTGCATTTGCCACCCGCTTCGGCGAAAGACACATTTCCCCTCCCCATGCCCCAAGTACGTGCTGTTTTTGCCAGCCTAATGGCGTTCTGCTTGTCCGTTTCCGCTCTCCTCGCCCAGGCGGGAAAGGCTGATGCCAACGCGGGAAAAAGCGCCGTCAACGTGCGCTCCGTCCACTTCGATCCGGTCAAACTCGGCGGTCAGCAGAATCCTTGGATCCGGACGCAGGTCGAACTCCACGCGAATTTCAATCCGGATGCCAAGGCCACTCCGGAGGCCGAAGCTGGCCCGAAGAAGCCGGTCAACAAGGGCTGGGTCGATAAGGTCAAGGTGACCCTGACCCTCATCTTCAAGCCGATCGGCACTACCACCGCCGCCGAGTTCGCTTACTACCGTTCGACCGCGACCGTGCTCACCATGGAAGTGAACACCGACCGCTCCGTCTACTTCTACCTCCCGGGAGACATCGTGAAGCGCGACCGCCTCAAGATGCAGCCTGACTACTATTACGTCCAGATCGAGGTCGGCGGCAGCGAGCAGCCCCTGTTCAATGAAGCCGGCCGCCCCGTCGCCGACATGGCCAACGCCCTGCATAAGCAGTTCCTCGACAAGAAGATCTTTGACGGTGCCCGTTCCGAAGCGGACCGCGCCGTCAATGCCAACGCCGGCATGCTTCGCCCCCATTACCTCGTCCCCGCCGCTTTCTACGACAGCCTGCCCCAAGGTTCGCCGCAGCCGGAGTTCATCCGGGAAGACGCCGGGTCGCGCTAATCCCTCCCCACTCTTTCCCGTATGAGCCAGAAGAAGGCCACCATCGTCAATCTCGCCGCGTCCAACGTCTCGGTCTCGCAGTTCTCCGCCGCCGCCGGCACGCTCGTCCTCGAGCAGTTCTACGTCGAAGAGATCGCCCCCGGCCTGACCGGCGACGAAGAGTGGTTGAACGCGGCCATCGCCGCGCTCGCCAACCTGGTCAACCAGCACGGTCTCAAGGGTCGCGTCACCGTCATCGCGCCGGCTTTCCTGCTGCTCCAGAAGCCGCTCAAGGTCGCGCAGGTCGAGAAGGCCAAGCAGGCGCAGATCGTCGCCTTCGAGGCCCAGAACGCCATCCCCTATCCGCTCAACGAAGTCATCTGGGACAGCCAGCTCATGGCTTCCGACGGCGTCGAAGCCGAAGTCCTGCTCTTCGCCCTGCGCACCGAAGTCGCCACGCGTATCGCCAACTTGGTGACGTCGACCGGTCTCCGGCCCATGTCGATCCAGGCCGCGCCTCTCCTTGACAGCCAGGCCTTCCGCCTCGGCGGCGGTTCGGCCGCCGAAGAAGTCCTCATCGTCAACGTCGGCGCCCGCTCCACCACGCTCAGCTTCGTCGGTCCGAGCGGCGTCAACATCCAGACCGCCACGAACATGGGCGGCAACCTGCTCACGCAGGGTATCTCGGATAACACCGGCCAGCCTTTCGCCACCTCCGAGGCCATCAAGGTGGGTTACTTCTCCGGCGTCCTCCAGCTCGCCGAGTCCGATCCGCAGGTCGCCGTCCTGCAGGCCAACGCGCAGACCTTCATCCGCCGCCTGGCGCAGGACATCAACCGCCGCCTCATCAACGTCCGCCGCGGCGCCAACGGCCGTCAGCCGGCCCGCATCCTCATCACCGGCCGCGGTTCGCAGGTCCCCGGCCTCGCCGAACAGCTCTGCGAGACCCTCCGTCTCGGCGTCGAGCCGTTCGATCCTTCCTCCGTCATCACGCCGGGCGAAGGCATCACCGCCGACCAGCTCCAGCGCGCGAAGCATCAGATCACCGAGGTCATCGGCGAAGCCGCCCGGCTCGTCCTGCCTCAGCCCAGCGGCGTCAACCTCATCCCGCGCGACATCGCCGCCCAGCAGGCCTTCGACGCCCGCAAGCCGCGCCTCCTCGCCGCCGCCGTGCTCGCCGCCGCCGCTCCTTTCTGCGTCTGGCTGGCCCTCGCTTCCTCCGAAGGTTGGAACAAGCAGCAGATCGACGAAGTCCAGAAGCGCCAGGCCGAGCTCGCCGGCCGCCGCTCCTCCATCGAAGAATCCCGGAAGCAGGCCGCGGAACTCGCCGCCAAGTGCAAGGAACTCGAGCACGTCATCCTCAATCGTTCCAACTGGCCGGCCTTCCTGGGCGACCTGCAGGCCCGCGTCGGCACCTGCAAGAACACCTGGATCGAGGACCTGCACGTCAAGTACGAGACGCTCCCGTCGGCTCCGGCCACGGACGGACAGCCGCCGGCTCCGCCCGTCGTCGTCACCAAGGTCGTCCTCTCGGTCCGCTTCCTGTTCATCGATGTGCCGCTCGACGAGAAGCGTTATCGCTCCGCTCCCGAGAAGGTGCACATCTCCCGGCTGGTGGAGGCCGTGCGCAAGTCGCCTTACGTGACCAATATCCCGGAGAACGAGATCAGCGTGACGGACCAGAACACCATCCGGACCCCGAAGGCCACCCTCACCCTCGTCATCCAAAAGGAAAAGGCCCTCTAAGACCATGAACGCTTTCAAGAAGAATCTTGGTTTCAACCTCGGACTCATCGTCCTCGGCGGGGCTTTCGTCGCCGGCCTCGTCATGGCCTACCTCGCTTACAGCGGCGGCGTCGAGACGGCCGAGTCGCTACGTCGCAGCACCAGCACCGAGGCGGCCCTCCTGGGCGGCCACTCCTTCGGTCCGGGTGAAGCGCCGGTCTCCCTTAACGACGAAAACGTGAAGGCCGCCCAGGCCGACGTCGCCGAGCTCGCCAAGCATCGCGACAGCCTGCGCGCCGCGATCACCGGCAATCCCGACCTGGCCATTCCCGGCCGGCCGACCGCCAATGGCACCGAACTCAGCGCCTTGCTCCGCGAATCCGTCGACGGCTGGCGCAAGCAGGCGACCGACCAAGGCGTGAAGCTGGCGCCCAACGAGCCGACCACCTTCGGCTTCCACCGCTACTACCAGAACCCCGGCACGGGACCTAAGCGCGATTTCCAGAAGGTCGACCAGCAGCGTCAGATCATCGATTTCCTCGTCCGTCAGCTCATCGAATCCCGGCCGGCCGGTTCGCCGCTGCTGATCGAATCCGTCGACCGCGAACCCATCGAGACCTTCGTCGTCATCCCGGACGGCCGCCCTGGCGCCGGCACCTTCGGGCCCGACGGCGAAGCCACCCGCAACGAAGTCGATGAGTTCAAGCCGGTCCGTACGCTCGCCCGCCCGGGCCTCGTCGACGCCCTGTCGTTCCGCGTCCGCTTCGTCGGGCACACCGCGACTCTGCGCACCTTCGTCAACAAGATCCGCAATTCCGGACGTCCGGTCGCGGTGACTTCCATCGACGTCGGCACCACGACCCCGGAGTTCGAGAAACTCATGGGTTCCCCCGCCGTGGCCGCCCCGGCCGCCTCGGCCGCCCCGGCCGCCGCCGGCGCCGCGACGCTCTCGTTCTTCGACCAGGCTCCCGCCGCCGCGGCCACCCCGGCTGCCGCCACCACCGCCTCTCCGGATGAGCGCCGCGTCACGGTCGTCCAACGCAAGCTCTCGGCCTTCGTGGTCCAGATCGATTACCTCTCGCTCCCCGAGGAGAAGGCTCCCGCGGGCACCGAAGGCGAACCCAAGAAATAAAGCACTCCGGTCATGAATTCCCGCAAGGACATCCTTCTCGTCTCCCTCGGCGCACTCTTGTTCGCCGCCGGTCTCGCCGTCTACCTCAGTCCGGGACTGATCGCTCCGCCCGTGCCCGACGAGGACGCCAAGGCCGCCATCATCAACCAGCTCCGCCAAGCTCCGCCGGCCGGAGGCGCTTACGCCGGCACCCCTCGCGCTTCGCTCGAAGACAACGTCAAGGACTGGCTGAGCCCTGAAGAAGACGAAGACAACTGGGACTACGATCTTTTCACCGCCATCGACGTGGCCTGGGATCCCGCGACCAAGGAATACGTCCCGCGCAGCCGCAAGGCCGACGTCCTCCCGCCGTTCGGCGTGGAGCTCGTCTCCGTCGGTTACCCTACTTACACCTTCATGCTCAGTTCTTCCTCGCTGCCGCCGAGCCGGAAGGAAGAGGACCGCCTCTTCTCGCTGAAGAACGTCAAGACCAACCGTTACCTCGATGACTGTAAGCTCAACAGTCCGATCCAGGACGCCCCTTATCTGACCCTGAAGTCCTACCGGGTAGAGAAGGGCAAAGACGCCGATGGTTTCCCCTTCGTCCGCAATATCCTCACGGTCGATGACCGCCAATTTGGTCAGGTCGTCGAAATCGACGACGAAAAGCCCCTCGAGTTCAAGAAGCGCATCGATATCATCCTCCGCTCCACCGATGATCCCGCCTGGGCTCAGAACCTGCATCAGGTTGGGGATAAGTTTGAGCTCAACGGAGCGACCTTCGTGGTCAAAGGCATTGACTTGCCGACCAAGAGCGTGACTTTCGAGAAGACCATCGTCCTCAACCCCAAGAGGCCCAGTAAGAATACTTTCGACCAGCAGACGTTGGTCGTCCCGGCACCCCCGCCCCCCGCCCCTAAGACCAAGTCCGCTACCCCTGCGCCGAAGTCCCCCGCCACCAAATAATTTTCAAAGCACCCCACTCATGAAAAAAATCCACCGTTCGCAGCTCGCTTGGGCCGCTTTCGCCCTCGCGCTCGCCGCCGGCTCGCTCGTCGCCCAAGATGGCGATGCTTCCGCGCGCAAGCCGATGCTGCTCGCCGAGGCCCTCAAGGCTCGCGATGAAGGCAACCTCCAGACCGCCAAGGAGAAGTTCGAGGCGATCCTGGCGATCGACCCCAAGGACATGGGGGCCAACGAAGGCCTGACCTCCGTCAACGCCGCCCTTGCCGAGGCCACCGCCGCCAAGCAGGCCGCCGACGCCAAGGCCTCCGCTCCGACCGACGCCGCTCCGGCCCCCGCCGTCGCCCCGGCTCCGTCCGCGGCCGGCACCCTCGACGAAGTCGCGACCGCCCACCAGAACCGTTTCGACGAAGTCTCCCGCGCCATCGACGCCGCCAAGGCCAAGGTCGCCGCGGGCGACCTCAAGCGCGCTCAGGAAATCCTCGACGGCGCCAGCGGCGCCATCGCCTCCATCCCGACCGCGGCGGCCCAGAAGCTCCGCGACGCCATCGCCCTCGCCAAGCAGGACCTCGCCGTCCGTCGTGACGCCGGCGGCGCTTCCGCCGCCCAGGAAGAGGTCAAGCGCCTCGCCAAAGAAAATTCCGCCGCCCTCTCCAAGCAGGACGACGCCATCGATGCGGCTGAAAAGCTGCTCCGCAAGGGCACCGCTGAATCCGTCGACCAGGCCATCTCCGATCTCGACGCGGCCGACCGCGCGCTCGGCGGCGAAAGCCTCTCCAACAAGGACCTCAAGGAGCGCATCAAGGCCACCAAGGGTTCGGCCCTCGCCCGACGCGCCCTCATCGCCATCGAAGCCCGCGACATGAGCCGTGCCACCAGCCTCGTCGCCGATTACGCCAAGCTCAAGGGCGAGGAAGATCCGGCCGTGCTCCGTCTCCAGAAGGAGCTCGCCTCCAAGCGCGATAATCCGACCTACCGCAATATCGACGAGCTTTCCCCGGGCGTCCGTAACAAGGACGACAAGGTCAACGAGCTGCTCGTCAAGGGCCGCGCCCGCTACCTCTACGGCGACTACCAGGGCGCCCTCGACGCCTACCGCGAAGTCCTCCAGTACCAGCCCAACAACTCCGAATCCAAGGCCTATCAGGTCCGCATCCGCCAGATGCTGTCCGAGAACTCCGGCCAGTGGAACCGCGGAGTGACCAAGGGCAAGCTGCTCGAGCTCCTCGATGAGACCTGGAAGCTCCCCGAAGTCTTCAATCGCGAGAACACCAAGTCCGACCTCGGCAACGGCAACGATCCGGTGACCGAAAAGATGAAGACGATCCGTCTGCCCGAAGGCTTCCTCGCCCGCGACGAGCCGCTGGACCGCGCGCTCACCAAGCTGTCGAGCCTCTCGCAGACCTACGACAAGGATCAGAAGGGCGTGAACATCGTCCCCGTCACCGACGGAGGCGAAAGCCCCACCGTCAACCTGCAGCTCCGCGACGTCACGGTCTTCCAGGCCCTTGACTACCTCTGCAAGCGCGTCGGCTACAGCTTCTCCGTCAGCCCCTCGGGCATCGTCGAAGTCCGCAAGGACGCCGGCGACAGCCTGCTCGACACGCAGTTCTTCGAACTGACCCAGGCCGCCGTCGTCAAGATGACCGGTCAGGGCCTCAACACCACCGCTCCCGGCGGCGGCGCCACCAATCCCTTCGGCGGCGCCAGCGGCGCGGCCGCTCCGACCGACGGCAACCCGCAGGAAATGGCCATCAAGAGCTTCCTCATCCGCTCGGGCGTCCCGTTCGAGCCACCGGCGACCCTCTCGTTCGACGGCACCCGTCTCATCGTCACGGGTAGCCCGAAGAACCTGGACCGCGTGAAGAACATCATCCGTCGCTACTCCGACATCAAGCAGGTCCACATCGAAGCCAAGTTCATCGAAGTCGAGCAGAAGGCGCTCAACGAACTCGGCGTCAATTGGTCGCTGACCCCCAACGTCGCCGGCAACGGCGGCGTCACGGCCGCCACCAACCTTCGCTCGATCAACCGCGTGTTCGCCCAGAACAACACCGCCCCGAAGAACCTGACCATCAACAGTCAGATCACGAACTCGACCGGCGATACGACCAGCATCCTCCAGACGTTCCCGAACGTCGCCCCGAGCTTCCCGGGGGGTATGAACCTGGGCAGCATCGCCAACACCTACGCCGGAACGGTCAATATCCTCAGCCGCGAGACCCTCGCCCTGACCATCCGCGCGATCGAAGAAAGCGCCGGCAGCGACCTGATGTCGTCCCCGAGCCTGACCGTCCTCGACGGCAAGACGGCCGTCATCAAGGTGGCCCAGCTGCTCCGCTATCCTCAGGCCTACGGCGACATCCAGTCCAACGTCGGCCAGGGCGGCGGCGGCAACGGTGGCGTCCTCGGCGCGGCTCAGACCTCCGTCGCGATCACGGCCGGCACCCCGCAGGACTTCACCGTCCAGGAAGTCGGCGTGACCCTCGAAGTCACTCCGACCGTCGCGGCCGATGACTCCATCGCCCTCAACCTCAAGCCGAAGGTGACCGAGTTCGAAGGCTTCGTGGAATACGGTGGTACTTCCGTCGCCTTGACCGGTGGCGTGACCGTCACCGTCCCCTCCGGCTTCTTCCAGCCGATCTTCAGCACCCGCGAAGTCACGACCGACGTCACCGTCTTCGACGGCGCCACCGTCGTCATCGGCGGCCTGACCCGCGAAGAAGTGAAGACCATCGACGACAAGGTCCCGGTCCTCGGCTCGCTGCCCCTCATCGGCGCGGCCTTCCGTTCGACCGGCAAGAGCGTCGCTAAGCGCAGCCTGATGGTGTTCGTCACCGCCAACCTCGTCTCGCCGGGTGGCGCGACCCTGCGCAGCACCCATCCGGGCATGCGCGCCGGGGCGACCTTCTCGAACCCCACGCTCATCTCTCCGGCCGGCGCCGTCTACCGCGAGCCGATCGAAGCCGCCACGCCGACCGAGCCCGCGCCGGTCGCCACCGAGCCGGCCAAGTAAGCCAGGCGACAGCGCCCGGTCCGACAGGCCCGCCATTCGGCGGGCCTGCTTTTTTCTCGATGCGTTCCGCCGGCGGAGCGACACTGCCCGTATGCGCTGGCTGCTCATCGACGGATTCAATCTGGTCTTCCGCAGTCACTTCGCGATGGAGCGCTCCAACCTCCGCCGCCCGTCCGATCAGTTCCCCACGGGCGCGCTGCACGGCTGGATGAAATCGCTGCTGGACCTGCGCGAAGGGGAGCAGCCTGACCGGTGCGCCGTGTTCTTCGACCTCGGCGGGTCGGACCGCCACCTGGAGGTCCTGCCGGAATACAAGGCCCAGCGCGACGAGACGCCGGAAGACATCGTGCTCCAGCTGCCCGAGATCAAACGGCTCACCGCGCTGCTCGGCTTCCAGGTCTTCGAGCGCCGCGGCGTCGAGGCCGATGACCTGATCGCGACCGCCGTCCGGATCCTCTCCGCTTCGGGCGACGCCTGCGTCATCGTCAGCGCCGACAAGGACTTCGGACAGTGCGTCGGCGGACCGGTGGTCCAGCTCGCCCCTCCGCCCACCGCGAATCCCGCCCTCGGCTGGCGTCGGCTCGACCCCGCCGCCGTGACCGAGAAGTTCGGCGTCCCGCCCGCGCGCATCGCCGACTACCTCGCGCTCGTGGGCGACGCCTCGGATAATATTCCCGGACTCAAGGGCGTCGGCCCGAAGACCGCGGTGAAATGGCTGACGGAGTACGGCGACCTGGAGGGCGTGCTCGCCGCGGCCGACACCTTGCAGCCGGAACGCTTCCGCGAGCAGGTGAAGGCCGAGGCCGAGCGGATCCGCAGCAACCTCCGGCTCGTCACCTTCCGGACCGACTTCGCGTTCGAACCCGGCACGCCGGTCGCGGAGGACGTCGCCGGGGTCGAGGCCTTCCTCGTCGAGATGGAGATGCATTCGACCCTGCGCCGCTACCAGGCCAAGCATGGACGGGCGGAACCGACGCCGGCCGAGGCGCCGAAGGCCGAGCCTCCGGCTCCGAAGGCGAAAGCCAAGCCCGCGCCGGACGCGCAGCAGGGCGAGCTTTTCTAGCCAACAAAAAGGCCCGCCGGTGAGGGCGGGCCTGATGGCGAAGGCTAAGCGCGAGGCTCAGTTCTTCTTCTCGGCCTTCTTCTCGAGCCTCGGCGCTTCGCCGGCGGCAGGGACCGCGGCGGCCTGCTGCTGGGCGCTGGCGATGAGGCCCTGGACCTGGTTCACTTCTTCCTGGTTGAGCAGGATGACGAACTTCGACTCGAGGACTTCGACTTCGTAATTGTGGGTGATCGAGTAGCCGACGCTGTCGGCCATCTCCTTGTTGCCCTTGTTGAGGAGCTCCAAGGTCTGGTCGAGCTGGGTCTGGATGCGGGTCTTGTCTTCATCCTTCTCGGCGCGCTTCAGGAGCTCGGTGAGCTGGATGACGGCGTCGCGGCGGGCCTGGAGGACCTTGGCGAACTGGTCGAACTGGATGACGAGGTCGAGGCCGCGGATCTCGGCGGTCTGCAGGAGGCGACGGTCGCCGCGGACGACGAGCTGCTCTTCCTTGAAGTTCTTGTCAGCCTTGGCCTTGGCGGCTTCTTCTTCCGAGACGACGGCGAAGAGGCGGAGGGCGGTGTTGATGAAGGTCGCCTGGCGATTGGCCACGGCCGAGACGCTGAAGCCCCAGACCTTGACGAAGACGGAGTCCTTCTCGTTGAAATCCTTCACTTCGGCTTCGGCGACCTTGATCAGGGCGTCGCGCTCGACGGTGGTGAGGGCGACCTGGATGCGCTGCTGGAGCTGCTGGATGCGACCGAGGTGCTGGCCGAGGGTCTGGAGTTCCTGCTGGAAGCGGGCGAGCGATCCCTGGTTGGAGATCGTCAGGACGACGCGGGCCAGGTTCTGGCCGAGCGGGATCAGCTCGACGACCGGGCCCTTCGGGGCTTCGGCGGGAGCGGCGGGGGTTTCGGTGGCGGACATATTAGGGTGGGGTGGGGGTTTAGGGGTAAGGGGAGATTACTTCTTGTCGGCAGCCGTCGGGGCCTTGGCTTCGATGGCCTTCTTTTCTTCCTCGGTGATCTGGATGGAAAGGCGGGCTTCGGAGGGCAGGGTGATGGCTTCGGCGTTGAAGTCGAAACCGCGGGCCTTCTTGAACTCTTCGAGGCTCTGGGAGAGGTCATCCTGGATTTCCTTGATGGCCTTCTCGACCTTCTTCTTGTCGTCGTCCTTGGTCAGCTTGGGCTGGAGGTCGATGAGCTGCTGGAGCTGGGCCTTGGCGTCGGTGATACGCTTGAGGGCGAGGCCGAAGGTCTCGACTTCGACCTGTCCGGAGACGGTGTCCCGGATCTGGAACTTCTTCTCACCGGTGGAGATGATGGTGTCCGGCTTGAAGTCCTTGGCGGCCGAGATCTTGGCGAATTCTTCGTTGGAGATCGGGGTGGCGATCACGGCCTTGGTGGCGATGAACTGGTAGGGGCGCTCGATGCTGAAGCCGTTGTAGAGCTTGGTCATCGACTCGTTGTCGCCCTTGAGCTTGGCGGTCTTGGCCGCGATGTCGTGGCCGCGGGCTTCCTTCTCGGGGGTGGTGAGGGCGTTATCGAGGAAGATCTGCAGGCGCTTGAGTTCTTCGACCTGCTGGCCGAGGACCTGGATGTTCTTCTGGAAGTTGAGGCACTCGGCGATGTTCTTGCCGAGCCAGACTTCGGCGAAGTAGGCCTTCGGCTCGGTCTTGGCGCCACCGGAGAGCTTGACCTCAGGGGCCGGCGCGGCGGCCTTGGTGTCGGCCGGCTTCGCTTCCTGAGCATTCAGGGAGACGCAGAGAGCAGCCAGGAGGAGCGAGAACTTGTTCATGGGAGTGGGGAGGGAGGTTTGAACATAGGCAAAGCCTAGGCATGGACTACCAAAAAATCGTCCGAACCTCACTTTTTCGGAGGCATGAGGGCCCGGTCGATCACCTTGGCCAGATCCACCTTTTCAGCCTCCTTTTGGAGGACCTCGTCCGCCAGGACCGCCCGGACCTTGGGGTGGTCAATGAAACCACTTAAATCGTTGTTATTCAACAACTCCCGCACTTTTTTGTCCTCCCAGGCTTGGTAAAGGGTCGGGTGGGCGGCCAGGGCGCGGATTTCGGGCTGGGCCATCAGGCGCCGCCGGGCTTCGGGGTCGGCCATGAGCCGGCGGGTCTGCCGAATCAGGGTCCGTTGCTCGTCAGGGATCGGCGACCAGTCCTTGAGGTCCTGGGTCAGGGGCGTCGCGGCGAGCTCGTCGCGCACGGCGACCGTCCAATGGCTGGCCGGGGCCCCCGGGCGGGCGAGCAGATCGTAGACTGAGGCGACCGCGGCGAGGATGCCTACCAGCAGCAGGAAGTAGAGGGCGCCGGTCCAACAGCCGACGAGGGCTCCGAGCACGGGGCTCTCGGCTTCCTCTTGCCCCTCGGGAGTCCGGCCTAGGCGCCAGAGCAGGGCGTAACTGAGCAGGCCGGTCACGCAGGCGAGGCCCACGACGCCGGTGATGCCGCGGAGCATCCACGGGTAAGAGGTGCCTTGGAGCAGGGCGTGGCCGAGTTCGCCGCCGAAGAGCCAGCCGCTGAGCTGGCCGATGGTCAGGGCGGCGGGTCCGGCGAGCTGACGGAGCGGGCCTCGACGATAGCCGCGCCAAGCTCCCCGGATCATGAGCGCGGCGAGGATCCCGGTCGCGATCCAGAGCGTCGGCGAGAAGGCGGCGAGTTCGGTCGGCATCAGCGTTCGCCGAGCACCTTGCGGATGGCGGGTTCGCGGGCCTCGATGCTCTCGGCGAGTTTGAACTGCACGAGCGCCCGGCGCAGGTTGTGGCCAGGGTAGCGGACCTTGAAGTAGACATCGCCGGCGAGGTGGTCGGCCAGGAAGCGCAAGCCGAGCTCCAGCGGGATCAGGTGGATGCAGTCGTACAGGTGGCGGCGGTCGGCCGGGCTCAGGAAATCCTGCGCATGGGCCTGATAACCCCTGTGAAACATGGTGAAAAGATCGAGGTCGAAGACCACCGAACCCAGTTCAGGCGCGTCTTCGCCGGCCGGATTGCACACCGAGCGCGTGGCGTCGCCGATGTCATAATGCACCAGCCCGGGCTGCACGGTGTCGAGATCGACGATGCACGTCCCGCGGCCGGTGGCCTCGTCGATCATGATGTTGCCGACCTTGGGGTCGCCGTGCGTCGTGCGCAGGGCGAGGTCGCCGCGGGCGCGGGCTTCTTCGAGCACCGCGCAGCGGGCGCGACGGGTCTCGACGAAGCGCACGGCGCGTTTGGCTTCGACCGAGGCGTTCAGGCGCTCCTGGCCGCCGGGCGTGGCGAGGGCGGCGTCCATCTTCGCGAGGTAGCCCGGCGTGACGTGGAAACCGGGCAGGGCGTAGCCGAGCTTCGCCGCAGGCAGGTCGCTGACCATGCGATGGAAGTGGCCGAGCACGATGCCCGCCTCGTGGGCGTGCTCCGGGTTGCGGACTTTCTCGTAGGCCTGCGCGCTGGCGATCTGCGAGATCGCGCGCCAGAGGTCGCCGTCGGCGTCCGTCACCCAGTCTTCGCCTGACTTGGTCTGGATGATCTTGGGAAGCTGCCAGATGCGATCCGCGCCTTCCGCTTCGTGTTCGAGCTTGGCGTGACAATGGTCGGTGAGCACGCGCATGTTCTGCATGATCACTTCCGGCTGCGGGAAGACCGCCTTGCGGATGCGCTGCACGATGAAGCGCTGCTCCGAGAAGGTCGTCCGGAAGATCGCGAGGTACGTGTCGTTGACGTTGCCCGAACCATAGGGTTCGACGGTCACGAGCCGTCCTTGGACGTCGAACTGGCGGGCGATCAGGGCGGCTCGCATGGGGCTAGAGCCACCTTTGCCTTAATTTTCCCCGCTGGCGAGGGCATTTCCCCTGTCGCCAAGGCTTGATTTCCGCCTCTGGACGCCCATGTTCTTCCTTCCTCTGCGCCGCCACCTTAGCTCAGCTGGTAGAGCATCTCATTCGTAATGAGAATGTCGCCGGTTCAAATCCGGCAGGTGGCTCCAGCGCAGGGGGCTTTTTTGTCCGACCGTTTGCCCGTCCGGACTTTTCTTCCACCCTCCACGTCATGAGCCGAGCCGAACATCCGCCCCGCAGCCGGGATCTCTCCCGACGCTACGACCGGAATTTCCGCGCCGACGACGCCTACCGCGCGACGCTGCCGGACATGCAGAACAAGGACGCCTCCCTGATCCAGGGGGCCAACGTCCCGATCCAGCACGTCGGCATCTCCGGCTTCCGCCTGCCGATGCTGGTCGTCACCCGCGACGGCAAGCCGCTTCCGCTCGAGTGCACGATCACCGGTTCGGTGTCCCTCGCGGCCGACCGTAAGGGCATCAACATGTCCCGCATCATGCGGACCTTCTACGAGTTCAAGGACCGCGTGCTTTCGCACGAGCTCCTCGAAGAAGTGCTCATCCGCTACAAGAAGGACCTCGACTGCAGCCGCGCCCGCATCCTCGTCGAGTTCCGCTACCCGATCCTGCAGAAGTCCCTCCGCTCAGGACTCGAAGGCTGGCAGTACTACCGCGCCGTGCTCGAAGGCACCATCGACGACCTCGACCGCCTCCGCCGCTACGTCCATTTCGACTTCGTCTATTCTTCCGCCTGCCCGTGCTCGGCCGAGCTGACCGAGCACGCCCGCGAAGAGCGCAGCGCCTACGGCATCCCGCACTCGCAGCGCTCCAAGGCCCGCGTCGTCGCCGAGGTCTCCCCGGGTCGCGCCCTCTTCGTCGAGGACATGAAGGACCTCTGCCTCAAGGGCCTCCAGACGGAGACCCAGGTGATGGTCAAGCGCGAGGACGAGCAGGCTTTCGCCGAACTCAACGGCGCCTATTCGAAATTCGTCGAAGACGCCGCGCGCGTGGTCTATGAGCAGTTCGACGGCGACGCCCGCGTCCGCGACTTCGTCATCGCCTGCTCCCATCTGGAGTCCCTGCATTCCCATGACGCCGTCTCGGTGATCAACAAGGGCATGCCCGGCGGGCTTTCGGCGGATTTCAGCAATTTCAGAGACCTGATCTGCTAGTCGGCTGACGGCTTGCCTGCTTGGGGTGGCCGTCTTACGGTCACTTTAACGAGGGGGTAGCTCAGTTGGATTAGAGCAGCAGCCTTCTAAGCTGCGGGTCGCGGGTTCGAGTCCCGCCCTCCTCACCACTTTTCGCCGTCATGTCCGCCGCCCCTTACCATCTCGCCGAGCGAGGGGTCAGTGTCGGCGTATGGTCCGAAGCGGAAGTCGAAGCCGGGCTGGCCACCGGTCGGCTCTCCGCGGCGACGCTTTCCTGGCGCGAAGGCGAGCCCAGCTGGATCGCGCTCATGGCCCGTCCGGAGTTCGCCTCGGCCATCGGCGCCTTCCGTTCGCTCGTGCCGCCGTCGGCGCTCGCCTTCGACGCGACGCTGTTGCTCCGACTGGATTGGACTACGTGGGCGCGGACCATGCGGGCCGTCTGGTCGGCCCCGCGCTCGGCGTTTCGTCCGTCGACCATTTCCGCTGGTCTTGGCCGGGCGGCCTTTTGGGTGCTCTTCTGCGCCACGTTGGCGGCGCCCTTCGTTTACCTCCAGCTGGTCCTCACGGACGCGGTGCTGCCTTTCGGCCGCCGCAGCATCCTTGCGGGAATCCAAGTGGTCGCTCCGGCCGGATTAGATTTAAGCCGTTTCGCGGCGTTCTTTTTTCCGTTCCCGCTGGCCATGGTCGTGCTGACGATGGCCGGCGCCTGTCTCCTCCACGCTCTTCTCGTCCTTCTCGGCGGCGGTAAGGCCGGCTTTCGCGTGACCGCGCGCGTCGTGGCATACGTCACCGGGGCGATGCTGATGCTGGCCTTCGTGCCTTGCGGTTGGGCGCTCGCGCCTTTCGCGATGCTGGCTTATCTGTCGGTCTCGCTGCGGGAGGCGCATCGGGACGCCGCCTGGAAACCCCTGTTGGCTTTGGCGGTCGCGGGCTGCTGTGCTGCGTGCGTGGCCACGGCTTTCATGGCCCTGGCCGTCTGGCCTTTCTTCCGCCCGATGGGTTGAAGCGGGCCTAGGCTTGCGAGGGAGGTCGCCTCGCCTATCAAAGTGACATGCAGATCCACGTCGCTCGTCACCAACAGCAGCTCGGGGTCTTCGCCGCCGAGGACATCGTCGCCGGCCTGGCTTCCGGCCGGTTCCTCGCTTCCGACCTCGCCTGGCGCGAGGGCATGGCCGCGTGGACGCCCCTCGGCGATTGGGCCGAGTTCCGCGGGGTCGGCGTGCCGCCGCCGTCTCCGGGTCAGGCCACAGATGCCACGGCTCCGGCGATGCCTTCGTGGGAGCACGGCGCCTCGGTCGGCAATTACATCGCGACCATCAAGGAGGTCGCCCTCGACCCGGTACGGACCTTCGCGAACCTGCGCGACGGCGGCTTCGCCCGCCCGATTTCCTTCACCTATTGGTCGCTGCTGCCGGCCTGGCTCTGCGGCAGCCTGCTTTACGGCGCGCTCTTCGGCTTCATGGCGACCGTCGGGATCGCCGGCCTTCCGGCGACGGAGGATCCCTTCCTCGCCTGGGTCGCCGGGATCGGCCCCATGGTGGCGGCCTTGGTGATCTCCGCTGCTTTGGCGGTCATCTTCCTCTTCGTGCCGCTCTTCAATTTCGTCGGCGCCGGCATCACCCACCTGCTGCTGCTGCCTTGGGGTCCCTCCGGCAGCTACGCGCAGACCTACCGCGCCAATGCTTATGCCTACGGCGCGTTCATGCCCTTCGCCTTCATCCCTTGCCTCAATTACGTCGCCATGCCGTGGCAGCTGGTGGCGGCCATCATCGCCCATTCGCAGGTCCATCGGATCGCTTGGTGGAAGGTCACGATCTCGCTCGTGGTGATTCCTTGCCTCTGCGTCTGCGGCATCTACGCGCTCTTGTTCGCGGTCGTCGCCAAGAATTTCGCCGGCTGATTTACCATGCAGATCCACGTCGCTCGTCACCAACAGCAGCTCGGGGTCTTCGCCGCCGAGGACATCGTCGCCGGCCTGGCTTCCGGCCGGTTCCTCGCTTCCGACCTCGCCTGGCGCGAAGGGATGGCTGCGTGGACGCCCCTCGGCGATTGGGCTGAATTCCGAGGGGTCGGCGTGCCGACGG
>ENA-UPTJ01000550-UPTJ01000550.1-marine-metagenome-genome-assembly--contig:-NODE-550-length-23233-cov-10.101734_pt1 | contig 23233 bp, 40 predicted proteins | sample MGYA00238168_ERZ767080 | MGnify/ENA primary metagenome ERZ767080 (study PRJEB28935, sample SAMN06266237) | marine metagenome | isolation source: Columbia River Estuary | place: USA:Columbia River... | reverse complement strand
ACTCTTACGAATACCTACATATCTAGTCAAGCGATCAAATCCCATAGGAATTCCTTTATTGAGATCATTCATGCCTTTCTCAACTTCTGCATTTAATAGTTCAAAGCTCATAATAGTTCTATTTCTTGTTTAACTTCTTTATAGTATTCCCATTGATAATAAACTGCAGCAGATGGTCTTTCATCTCCTTCAAGCATGTCTTCAAATTCTTCAATCATTTCTCTACAAAGTATCAATGCACAACTTTTAGCTCTTTCTAAACAATCTTCTTGTCCAAGTTTCCATTGTACGTTAGGATAGAATTTATATACTAATTCTTTAGCTTTTTCTTTTGGTGTCATTAGATATCTGTACCTCCTGTTGGTTTTAGTTTAGCTTCAGTGATTGTTCCACCATCTTTAATTAGTTCAATGAAAGGCTCAAATGCTCTTTGATTTAGATATACAGAAGAACCTTGCATAAACTTAAGTCTATTGGCATTCTCTGTAATGGATGTTTCTTTCTTTTGATTCACCTCGAAGTTGAGAGCAGCTATAAGTTGTTCAGCTGTATATTCTCCCTCTAAGAGTATTTTATCAAATTTCAATCTACAATCATCTTTATGTAATCTAAGTGCTCTAGTGCCCTTGAATGTCTTACCCTTGTGTTCAAATGAATCTGTACCTGGGTAAGTCTTCCACCACTCTTCAAAATCTGTTGTGGCAGGTCTTCTTCTTACAATCTTAGTGTTCATCTTAGTGTCTATAAACACCAACAAATCTCTACCTAGCACTGTGAGTTTCTCATCATCTTTTGTTATCAATGCCTTTCTTATTAAAGACTGATAGACAGAAGCAATCTTCATACTCCCCTCACATAGAGGAGAGACATCATACTGTTCGTCTATCAGCTTCAGTAGAAATATAACATCAAGGTTGTGTCCTCTTTTGATGAGCTCCTCGTATTGTTGAGGGCTTATTGTTAATTTCATGTTTTACTATTTTAATTACTGCAGGTTTTCTTTTCTTATTCTCCTGTTCATCTTCCCATTTATGCCATGCTGCCTCAATCTCTTTTTGTCTTTCAACAGCATAGATTTCATCATTGGTGTATTCCCAATCTTGTAACAGCCAGTCCATAATTATTTAGCTTTTCTAGGTCTTCCAACTTGCTTCTTAGCACCTGTTGTAGTTTTGATAACGTTAGCCTTAGGAGTTCTCTTTGTGTATTTTCTCTTTGGCTTAACTTCTAGCTCTACTACATCATCACTTTTGATTGGATAATCCTCATCATTCTCCATTTTAATTGTAACTGTTAAGTCTCTAGATGATTTGAATAGACTTAAAATTATTGCTGTAGCAACAGCAACCACTCCTGTAATAATAATAACTGAATTTGTTTCCATGTTTTCTTTCTTTAATTGTTAATGATTTTTAATTTCTTTTTTAATTTATCAAATATTGCTCACCATTTTCATTGATAAGAAGAATCTTATCACTTTTATTAATGTTCCCTATATATTCAACACCTTCTATAATCTGTGTAAATGCAAACAGTGGCTGTAAATTAGTATAGTGAAAACATTTTTTCTGTTCTTCTTCATCAATAAGATTAAAAGAAGAACAAGGAATAATGTGATCAATGTGCCAATACTTACCATAATTCTCCCAAGTCATTGTAGGAATAAACTTAGATTCTAGATATTCTTTTAGTTCTATAATAGAACAACCTAATAAATCTGAAGTTTTTTTAGTTTTAATTGTTCCTTTAGAAGTAACAGCTATGTACAATCTAGTCCTAAGTCTTTTTTTAATTTTAAACTCTACATCATTCTGAATTCTAAGTTTTTCTTTTTCACTTAGAATCTTTCTATTTTTTGTATGATACTCTTTTGACTTAGCATATTGTTTTTCTTTATTATCATCTTTCTCAATCCATTTTTTACTATATCCCTTAGATTTTTCTGAATTATTTTTTCTCCATTCAGTATGTCTTTCTTTATATAGTTCTTTATTTGCTTGATAATGATTTTTAGAAAATTCTGCTAAATACTTCTTTCTACATTCTTTACATTTACTACGTGATCTAAACTCAGTAGATGGTTTTGTTAAACCACAAATATTACAAGTACAATCCATTCTATTATATTTTGTTTATTAAAAAACAAAGATATAACAAAATAATCAAACCAACTAATTATTTATGATTTAATTTTCAACCCAAACTGTAGGTCAAACCATCCGAAGGTTGACTCAGCTTTACTCTTGTTAAACTTAAATATTTTCTTTAGTAATGGAATAGCATAACGCTTGAATTCCTCATGTTGTTCTTCTGTCATAGTATTATTACTATACCACAACTCATCTTCTTTAATCTCATCAACAGTCTTACCAATCATTTTTAGTTGGTATTCTATTAGATGATCCGTAATGTTTGTACGATTGATTGTTTTTTTCATTCAAATAAATTTAATTGGTTAGGTATATACACTGTTTTGATTCTTCTGCCTTCATTGTTAATCTTGGTGACTAGTCTGTTTGCTTTCTCTATGTAATAATCATAGTTTACATTATCAGTTTTACTGCGTTTTGGTAAGTAATTACAAACTTTACATACCCATTCGCCTGCTTCTATCTGACTAATTGCAGCAGCTCTAGTTTGACATTCAGGATTCTTCACCTTAAATATCTTATCACCATCGTTTGATACATAGTAACGTATCAACTTGTTGTACACAGTAGTTTCTCCTGTAGTTCTATTCGTTCCTTCATAATGAAAGCTTCTAGTTGCTTTCTGTCTTAAACAAAAATCATACAGATCTTTGTGAGAACGAATTGTAACATCCACAGGAGTGCCATAAACAAAATAACGCTCAAGAGCAATGGGAACAATTCTAGCTGACTTGTTCTTGTGCAATTCAAAATCAGTAAGGAAATCACCTTTTTTCTTAATTTCTCCATTAGTCATAATTGCTAAGTAATCATTCACTGTACTAAAAATAATCTTGGAATAGTCAGTCCTCTCTAATTCATATTGTGTTAGGTCCATCCAGTCTTTGTTGATCTCATACATTAAAGGAATCAAATCTTTCTTAATCTTGATAGTTACACCATCTGTGTTGGCAGAAATCACATGTATATCATTTAACTCGTATTGTTCAATAAGCATCATCAATGATAGTTCACCAGTTATTGTGGTGAACATTGTGAGTTGCCTATCATATATCCAGTTTTGCATATCTGATGATTTACCATATACAGAGTTAACAGCAAGTTTAAGTGCTCCAACAATTCCTTTAATCTTCTTATCACTCTTAGCAAGAGGCTTAAGCTCTAATCTTTTATCAAACATCTGTTTGTATCCCCTAAGGAACTCTTTCCCTAAATGAGCAGGAAACTTACCGTTGTTGATAATGATTGCTGGGTAATAAGAACTAACATCCCAATCGATTATCTCATAGTCTTCATCAGCTTCAAATATCTTAGGACTATTCTCTGTGTGAAGACCACCTTTCATAAAAGAATATACATTTCCATAGAAATCTATATGCTCTTTGAAATCATCTTGCAGACCAAGCTGCAGTTTCTTTATCTTAGTTAAGAATGTCTTAAGCTGTGGTGTTTGAAACTCAACATACCTAGCAATACAATTCTTAACATCAATACTCTTTCTGAAATATCCCTTCTTAGGGAGCTCTCTATAGTTTATTCCTTTCTCTTGACAATAATACTTCTTAATCATCTCATCCCCTATCTTACTATCAGAATAGTTTAGACAAGGAATACCAAATTCTTCTTCGATATCCATTCTAAGCTCTATTCTGTTATCTCCTTTGTATAAGGGATGATCTGTCTCACCAAGTGTTATCTTATAGAATTCATACGTAGCATCAACATCATTGTGACAATATTCAATAGTCATTGCTACCTCTTCTTTTGTCATATCTGTTTTAGTGTGATGTATAGGCATCTCTTCTATGTTCTCAAGATCCATTTCAAACTCCAGTCTTTTAAGAGAGACCATACGATTCTTATTATCATAGTGATGTATCTTAAACAGATCAAGTTGTTTTAATGATAGTTCGTGCTCTCTGTATTCAGGGAACACATCATAATTAGCATCATGTATCACATCAGCAGCTTTCTGTGCTATTCTAGCACATATTTCTAGGTTTGTTAACTCATGCCAATTGTCATGATTTCTCAAGATCCATTCAACCACCTGACTATCAAAGCGTAGATTATTATATCCCACCCAATAGGCATTGTTATTAGCTTCTGTGTATCTAACAAAAGCATCTAGTTGATTCTTCCATTTAGACACTTGAAAGCTCTTACCAGCTTTACCAGGCACCATACAAACAACAGCAAACAGTTCTTGCATTGTTTCTATGTCATATATAATTACTTCTTTCATAGTTTTGTTTTTTTATGATCTTTCCAATCTAACCAAAATCCTATAGCTACAATAATATTCATACCAAATGATGCTAATATTTCTGCTATGTCTTCATATATATTAATAGAAAGATGGATATGTCCTACTACCCAGAAGGGCATAGCAAGATTATTTGATATCCATCTAACTAAATAATTTATAAATTTCATAGCCTACAAAGATAAGCAAAAATGTTATTTAATTGGTTTAAGTTTACAATTAATAAACTCTACAACAATCATCATTGTATCAGTTGATAATTTTTTTTTACTAAGCTCAACTGTTATAATATCATCATACACTTTTCTTGATATCATGTATTTAACACCATTCTTGTGAGTTGGATCATTTGATTTTAATGTAGCAGCTGTCTTTTTTAGCTTCTTTGTTATTAATTCAGCTATTCTTCTTTCTTTTGTATATTTCTCTGAAAATATTAATTGCATATTAGAAATATATTCTGAAGTGATCAGAGTGTAACATAATCTTCTTAGGCTTACCCTCGAATGTCATACCATGTGGTACTTCTATTCCTATCTCTGCAGGTTTTTGCTCTATATTAGGTTCAAAGTTTAATGGTTGAATATTGTTAATCACTTTACCCACTCTTACTTTATCTAATTGTCTACCCTTAGTAAGATTTAACTTTTTCTTTAGATCATATAGTTTAAATCTAAGAGAAAATATAGTCTTACCATATTTAACAGCTAGTTGTCTACTTAATTCATTTACGTTTATTTTTCCACTTTTTAAGATGGATATCATTTCCTCTGTTTGTTCTTCTGTATAAAAAACTACTTTTTTTATTTGTTCCATAGGTTTTAATTCATTGTTGTTATTTTTCATTAAGTCTAATGCTTCACTAATAGTTATTTCGCCTCTATACAATCTATCATTAATAAATTGTGCTGCACTGTCTACCACTTTAAAGAATCCTTTTATTGTTTTCTCATCAATGTCTGTTATTTCAGATATTTGATAATTTATATTCTTGCTTTGAGTAAGTGATGTATGTTCCATCACTTCATCATATGCATTCCATATTTTATGAATTTTTTCTAAATCTGTCATAGTTTCTAAATTTTAGCAAAACAACACATAGCTGATGTGTCATAATACTTGATAAATAAATAGTTTCCGTTGTTTGTTGTGTAAATTGTGTGAGGCATAGGTGATGATTCATCAACACTGCTTATCACTCTCTCTTTCCTAGCTTTAAAAAATGTATCAATTGTCTCTTGTAAGCCAATTCTATAACTGAATGTCATAATGAAATTGTTCTTGAACTTAGCTATATGCTCTGTTAAGAATCTAACAGAAGCACAAAAATCAAGATCAAACAATACATTTTGTTTATTAGGGTTTGCTTTAAGAATATCACCACATATCAGTGCTATCTTTGATTTTGATTTGATTCTAGATAGTTGTGCTAATGCTACTGATGAGTTGTTCTCATAAATTTCAAATTCTTTACATCCTTTGCTCTCTAAATAAGTTAGATATTCATTGATGTCTGGACCAGCTAACCCAACTATTGATTCAAATTGGAACCTTTGGATTAAAAACTCTCTAACAGCATGTTTGTTGCTAGAGGTTATATAAGTTTTCTTTCTTTCAGCCATGTCATTCTTCTTCTAATTGTTCATCTAATGTTTCATCCCAATCATCATCTGATTCAGGAACTCTTAATATCACTCTATCTTCAAATAATATAGGCCCTGGTTCTTCATCATTCTCACTTAGTTCTATATCTATGTATCCATCACACTCTCTTAATAAGTAATTGATATCATCTAATGATATTTCTCTAAGTTCATCTGTATGTTGTCCCTCATCCCACCAACCAAGTTCTTCTTCAGTTGCTAATAGTTCTTCATCATCATCTATGATGAATAGTTCAACAGGCGCACCACTAGCAGCCATAAATGCATCAGCATCTTCAGGAACTTCTTCTAGTGCCCATAGTTCTACATATGGTTCCATTATGCCAACAGATATTCTATTGACAAAGAGCATACCCTCCTCTAATGTAAAAGGAAGGTAACTCTTTAATACTATTTCTCCTGTATACCACATTAGAATCCTGTTTTAATTGGTTGTGGTGATATTTCATATGTACACTCTTGACTGTATAGTCTTAGAATGATGTGAAGTTGTTCTATTCTTAAATAGTTTTCTTCTTCTTCTAATGATAGTCCTTTTATCTGTACACCATTACCATTATCAATTAGCTCAATAGCCTTTGTTCCTACAATACTACTAGCCCATTCAAGGTGATCACTATAATACAATGTGTGTATCATTGAACCTTCTGTGTTTGTTTTTAGATAGTCATACTCATGTATACCATCTATGTAAATCTCTTCCATGTTATTAGGGGGTTTTAAGTTAATATCCAGCTAGTTTTGCCATTAATCCATCTTGACTTAATATATAAGCAAGAGAGTCTTCTTGTTGTGGTGTAAGAGATTTGATAGCAGAAACAAGATTGATTCTACTATATGTTATATCTTCTCCATACATCTTCTTTACATTCTCTCCTATTTCTAAGAAGTCTGTTATGTTAAAATGATCTATAGGTTGTTCATTATCATCAACCCATCTTCCGTTAATTATTTTCATTATTTTTGATTTAATTGGTTATCTAATACTTTCTCTATTATTTCATTGTATACATCATCACTAAGTAAATCAGTGATAACTATTCCTTCTAACTTAACTGATGATATTTCAAACTCAGCGGAACATCCTGGATAACCAGATCCATCTGGATAATACATAACCATTGGTTCTGGTGGAGAGTAATACCCATGTACATCTAAACGTACATCATATACATTTACTTCTGTTTCTATTTCTTTCATTTCTTTTTAAATTGTTCCACAAACTTCTCCACATTCTTTTTTAATTGAAAACATAATTCTAAAAGTATATATTACTATAGAGTATGTTTTTGAATCATCAGAATCCCATATCCTAATTCCACTAATATAAACTTTGCTAAGTGATTTACGTTGTTTTCTGAAAGTTTCAACTGCTAAGTAATATTTTTTATTTTCAATTGCTTTATACATATTTTACTTCTTTTTAAATATATTAAACCATTCTCTAAAATATTCTTTAGCTTCATCTCTATTATCTGTAATACATCTACATATATTATGACCTACCATAAATGCTTCTTTTAATTCTTCCTCACTATAACTTCTTTCTTGTTGCCATTTAGCACCTAATTTAAAAGCTGTTAAGAAATTTGATTTTGTATGTTGTGTATGGTATTCGTTCCAATAATCTTTGTAAACTCTATATTTAGCTTCTTCAAGTGTTTCTTGTGTCATAATGATTTCTTTAGTTTAATAAAATCTCTGTTGTTAGCCCACCATTTCTTATTAATGGCTTTAATACGTTCTTTGTTATTAGCTCTGTATGCTCTCATATAAGCAGCATGTTCTTCTGCTGTCTTCTTTGGTACATATATTCCCATTGTGATGTAGTTTATAAAAGAATAAGGGCTCCACTACAGAGCCCTTGAATTCTCCTCCCTAATAACCCAACTTATGCAGTTGGTCTATATTGGCTTCTACAATATACACACCTTGTGTTATTGTACATGAGAATGCTACACACATAGCAAACGCTAATTGTCTGAACCTGTAGAAATCTACAGGAGTAAGTTTAATTGTCTTCATTTCTATTGTTATTAAGGATTAATACAAATTAAAAAAGCCTCTTGTTACAGAGGCTTTGATTGTTGAGGTTGGAACTTCCTTCTCTTAAGTACTCAACACCTTCTTTGCGTAGAAAGGACTTAACATTCGTGGTATGCAAACTACCCAATGTCTGTTACTGTACTATTTGCGTCAAGTAACTGCTATCTTTAATATTGCTAATAACTTAAACATATCTTCATCAGACATATTTGCTTTCATATGATTCATAGCAATGCTTATAAACTGCACATTACCTTTTACATATCCTAATGAAGAATCTATTCTATCTACACTTGCTGTGTATAAATGAGAATTAGATCCTGGTGTAGGATGTATAAGTTGAACCTTAGAATATACACACAAACCTTTTTGTTTATCCCATTGATCTTTTAAATCTTGTAAAGATAAGTCAAAAGACTTGTTTCTTCTACTAGCTCTTCTTAGATGCTCTCTAAAGTCACTAAACTCATCTCTTCTATTATTAGCAATAAGATGAGTAGCATCTCTAGGATTAACTTTGTTCAAATGTTCTATATTAGAAGGAATACTCTTTGAGCACTTCATTGAACAATAATGTAATCTACCTACTTTTAAACTTCTCTTTATCTCAGATATATCTTTCTTAAAGATTGTTTTACAATAACAACATTGCACTTCTTCTTGTTTTCTTTTATACTTTTCCATAGTTGTATTAATTTAATAATACAAATATAATAAATACATTTGGAATAACAATGGAAGTGCTCAGTTATTTTTGTGGAAGTGGAGGTGAGGAGAGTCGAACTCCTGTCTTACACACTTCATTATCAATGTTTTATACAGCTTTACGTTTGTTTAAACTCTTTACGTTAGAAAGGGTCAACTATTAAGAAGACATCCACCAGAATGTTTTTAAAGTAACATACAAGTCTTCTATGGCAATTTTTATAGTCAGCCAGTGTTTGACTCAATCACCTAGTCTTTGGTTAGGCAGCCACAGCTAACTCTACTTCTCTTGAAGCAGAAACTTCTCCATTAAGGATGTTGTGAACAACAGTCATATTAGCTCGTACTTGGGCATTCTCGTTTGTGTTTCCATTTAAAATGATTCACCTTAGTTTTAACCAGTTATCTCTCTGGGCTGAACATTAATAAGTAACATGTGCAATCAATTCCATGTCACCCCCAATTTGTAGGATATCGCTTAACCTACTATGAATGGCCTATTCATATTCACACATTATAGTTGCATTCTAAACGAGAAACTATAGTGTACGATTTTTTTGTAGTCAGGGTGGGAGTTGAACCCACTTGTAGTAAACTACCGAACCAATTCACCTGACTTAGCTTCTAACAGATTATAAGTTCTGACGCTTTACACAGCTTAGCTATTTTTCAGGAAAGGATTCAAACCTTTCTAAATACTCCTCTGTAACCTAAATGTATAATATAGGTAAGTTCAATGATACGCAGCACATACATTGACTATTTAAACTGCTATGTGGCGTTTATAGTCCCCAGTGATTATACAATAATTGCAAATATAATAAATTATTATTGATTAAGTGTATGTCTTACATCAATTGTTCTTTGTTTTATAATTCCTCTCTTGAAATTATATATCACTTCCACTATTAGTCTCTTAGACAATGTATGTCTGTAGGTATTAGTTGAACCAACTAATGTTCCCTTGCTAATTCTAGGTCTCATGTTACAGCGTAGTGATGAATACAGTTATTGATGCTACAGTTAATACAGCACATATCCAAGTCATGATGTTCAAATCACGCTTATATATAGCTTTCTGTTTCTCTAGCACATTTATTATACTGTCTTTAATGTCTATTAGTCTTTCTGTTTTTACATGAAAATCATGTACATCAGCTCTAATTGTCTTTAATTCATTCAATAGCTGATCTATTGTCTTTAAATCTTTCTTCATTGTTATCTGTTTGTTTAATTATTTCTTACCTAATATCATACCAATAAGAATTGGTAATAGAATGGGACTAAATATAAATGATGCGAAAGCCTGAGCCTTCACATCATCTAATTTATCATAAATCTCTATGAACACACCTAGCATAACTAAGTATGATGTAATAATATATAATACTATCATAGTCCTATCATTTGATCAAAACAACTCTCTAACAATTGTGTTAGTGTATATCGTTCATTAATTAATCCTTCTTGTTGATGTTCTATCTCATGGATATTTGTATCATCATACATGTCTTTTACACTATCTAATACATAGATTTGATTAGTGATGTCTTTGATTCTCTGTTCAATTTGTTCTGTTCTCATAATGTTATAATGCTTTATCTATTATTACTTCTATTAATACTAATCCAGAAAATAATAGAGCTAATAGTATTATTAGCCCTATTACAGCTTCTCTATGTTTCCACATGTAAGCTAATTGTTTTTTAATGTTTTTCATGTTGTTATCTTCTACTATTATGTGTCCAACTGCTTGATTTGTGGAAACAATGATTACTACTACAACTAGAACACAGTAATATAACTGTGAAAAGAACTAATGCTATTGCATAAGGCTTAAACTGTCTCATATTAAAAACTATTAAGATGTTTGTCATAATCACATGCTATTATAACAGCTGGTATCCAACCAAATATTAACATAAGCATTAATGTTCCACCATGTGTGTAACATTCACGTAAGGATAGCTCTGATAGCATCCAACCAATTAGACTCATAGAAGTCCATGTTGTAAGTAAGCATGCTATTATAGCAAGCATAATTTTTGTTGATTTCATATTGTTTGTTATTAAGGGATTAATAATCTAATTAAGAATACAAATGCTATAACTATTATCCATAGTATAGTTTGTAATCCTTGGTTCTTTTTATTCTCGTGATACATAATGTATGTGTTAGTTAAATCATTTATAGTTATTCATAAAAGGAAAACGACCAAATCTTCAGAGTTTGAAGGTGTATATGTACTACATCCTACTGTTCTAGGAGTTAAATGATTATAATGTAATGTTGAAATGTATTTGTGACAGAAGAGCATAAACAGAAACATATACTGCTGTTGAGAACAATGCTAATATACAAGCCCAACATATATATATAAATCTATAATACATTCTTTCATAATCAGTTGATATAATGTAATACCAACCAATACACATAAGAATGTAAGGAATGATGTAATGCATCAATAGCTCACTAATGTCAATTGTAATTGTGTTCATGTCTGTATAATGTTAAATATAACTAACAAATAACAATGTATTTGTAAATTATATGTTGTGTTATAATAATCTCTCATAGTCCTCTAGATGTGTTAGTAGGAATGTTCCATACTATGAGAGAATATTATTATTCTACTATAATTCTCTTTTGGTTTCAGGATGGCTCATATGGAACTCCTGAAGGTTAATATAAAAATCAACTATAGCATACTTCTAATGCTCTTCTAATATTGCACCACACTACTGGTAGTTGATTGTATTACAAAGGGCCCGTAGAAGAGCCTATTATTTATATATATCCTCTTGAATCATTAATATTGTAATGACATCAGAAAGATCTAATAACTCAATAGTAGATAATATATATATAGACTCAATAGATTCATATCTAAGTCCTTTATATAATCTAGTATATTCTCCTTCTATAAGAATAGATGTATATGTATCATATATTCCTCCAATGTTTACAAGTAATGTCTTCATAATGCTATATATATTATTTATGTTATACGTTATTTCTGATTTGTTTTTATCACTTATTATACTATGAAGGTACACACCTCGACATATTTACACACACATTTCACATAAAAACATATGATTGCTATGTAATATTCTTACAAAAAGTTTTTTTCTCCCTCGTAAAAAGTTTTATACATATATATAGGTAGAATGTTTCTTTTATTTCCCACCCATATTTTTCAAACCCACCCTTATATATAATAGCAAGCTCAAATTAATGAGCCTGCTACTATTGTATTACTAAACAGCAATAAGGTCTTCAAAGTTAATTGCTCTTTTAGCAACTTCTTTCTTAAGCATTTCATCAGTAATGCTCACGCTTGTTGCTGACATGTCTGTTGCTCCTGTGAAGCTGATAGAATAAAGAATTAAAGGCTCTTCTTCTCCTGTTTCTTTGTTTACCACCATTATTGGTTGACCAAAGTTAGGACTATTCTCGTCACGCTCTAATTGAGGAAGTTCAAGAATTGGAAAACTACCAACTTCATCAAGTCTTGATTTCAATTCAGTTTCTGATGATGATTCACGCAACCAATTACCAACAGGTGTTGAGCAATTAACGTATTCATAATCTCCATTCTTATCAAGTAACTTAATAGAAACTTTCTTAAGAATTCTTACGCCTTCTTTATTGATTGTTCCTTTGAAGTTGTTTGTGCTTGCAAGCTCAAATTTACCACCTGCACCAACAAATGATGCAACTGTACCAATAGTCTTTAATGTGCTTACTCTTTCTGAAGCTTTTTTAAATTGTAACATAATGTTTCTGTTTTTAATTATTAAATTTATATTGAGTTTATTTACTCCTAATGTAAAAAGGGTTTTGGGATGGAATGTTCCCAAAGGGGTTTTGATGGAATTATATTAACAAGAAAGAAATAGATTTCACTCCTATATATATATATATAGGAGATAAAACTAATAGACACATTAAATGTCTATTAGTTTATCAAAGTCTACATTAGACAATTGCTTACCATGATAATCAACGCTAACTATTTCATCTCTCACTATCTTAATGTTATTAAAATAACAATAGAGTTTGTAATTTTTCCAATCTAATGGTGAATGAACACAATAGTTTGTGTGTCCAAAGTAAATCAGTATTTCTTGATTCTCTCTATCAAGTAGGATTGCTGTTGCTTCCATATTATTTAGTTATTAAAAGGAACGCACATCATTTCTGATAATGCGTTCCCTTATTAGTTTTAAAGAGCAATGTATTCAGTACTCAATTCAGGCTCCCATTTCTTTGGTGCATATTTTGCATCAATGCGTTCGTGCATTATCTTGCAAAGCATTGCATTGATTTCTGCTATTAAGAAATCATTAGTCTGTTCGCAAGTGGTTAAGAACTTAATGGTAGTGCAACCATTGGCTCCCTCTTGCAATTGCAATTGTGGATGATGACCAAGAATCTTATGGCAATCAATGATGTCAATCTTAACTCGTATCTTACCTGTGAAGATAGCGTGAGAATGGTCAAAGACAATTCTGTTGTAACCGAAGGGCATTTTAATGTGTAGCATAATGTTTAATTATTAAGGGTTAATTATTAAATTGTGCAAGGGGTCTTGGGATGGAATTCAAGACACGAGAGAATGATATAAATAAATAGCTACCCAACTTATCACAGGTATTTAATGTTAGGTTCGCACGAAGCTTCAGCCTAACAACTATTTATTATATAAGGTAAACATCAGCTTCTCTACTCTAGACTGAACATTAATCAGCGTGCTTGAGCATAGAGAAGCTCTTTACCACTTTATTGTGGTGATGACTATTAGTCTGCATAATGCTCCGATCTAATAGATTAAAGAGGGGGAATACCCCAACCTCTCAAATTGTACTGGGGGTCTTGGGTTGGAGTGGTCAACCTATCCACACACACAATGGGGGTCTAAAATTTTGAAAAAAAATTTGAAAAAAGTTTTGGTTGGTATGTGAAATATATTCTATCTTTGGCGGGTGGGTGGGTTTGTCTATAAGAGAATAATAAGTCATTTATATAGATTATACAAATATTTAGTCATAATATAGCTATGATATAAAAATATTTATGTATTATGTTCATTGTTAGTTTTATTTATATATCTTTGTATGTAGAATATGAAACTAAATTATGGAACCAACAGTAACATTACAAAGACTAAGGAAAGTTGTACCAACTGATATACAACTAGCTGAGAAGTATTATTCTATTCTATCAGCTGTAAACTCTCTTCATCTCACACAGAGAGAAATTCAACTCATAGCTTTTACATCTATTAAAGGAAACATTACATATGCTAATGTAAGGGAAGAATTCTGCAAACTACACAAAACAACAGGTCCTACAATTAACAACATCATCAGCAAGTTGAAGAAGGTTGGTATATTTATTAAGGAAGGTGGTAAGGTGAAGGTGAACCCAGTTATTGTTATTGATTTCACTAAAGATTTAACATTAGGAGTAACACTTACACATGAATAAGCCAACAACAATGTCTGTGAAAGAGTTCATCATTAAGAGGATGGCTCTTAGTTTAGTAACATCTGAGAAGATTATTGATCAAGTTGTACAACATCAATTTGATTCTGCCAATGATGCTCTCAACTTAAATAACACTGTAGAGATATCAGGGTTTGGTAAGTTTTTCTTCAATACAAAGAAAGCAGAGGCACATTACAATAAGCTTCTAGCCATGAAGCAAGCATATGAGAATACATTAACTGACGAATCTATTACAGATAAGAAAAGAAATGCTACAGAACAAAGAATGATTACAGTGTTAAAGGATATCAAAACATTAAAACCAAAGATGCATGAGCCTAGGACAGATATATGAGGGATGGAAGAATCATCTTCTCCCTGAAGAAAGAAATAAAGCTTTTATAGAATATACAAGCCAGTCTAGAACTGCTATATGTGAACAATGTGACAAGCATTCTTCTAAGCACAAATCAGTGAGACCAGATGCACATTGCACAGAATGTGGATGTACACTCTCAGCAAAGACTAAATGTTTAACATGTGAATGTCCATTAAAGAAATGGCTAGCCACAGAAATACCAATAGATAATGAAACTACGTAAGATTCCTTTAGAGCCTCTTCTACAAATCCTAACAGATCTATTTGATAGTGGAGCTGATTTCATTGATATATCAGGAGAAAATAATGCAGAGGGTGATGAGTTAAGAGACATCATCAAAATCACTATCAAACCTGAATATATGATGGACAAAGATGATATGATTGAAGAGATAGAGATGGATTATTCAGGAGATTATGATGAGTATGATAATAATATCACCAACAATACACATACACAGATTCATATAGAGGATAAGAGAAGTCTTTCGGATGAAGATATAGATAATCTAATCTAACGCATATGTCAAAACCAACCTATTACAAACAGATTATTAATACATTGGAAAGCTTACATAAAGCTCATCCAACGTATAACATGGGAAGACACATTTCCACAGCATTGGATAATGATTATCCAGATATATGGGGAGTGTCAGACAAAGAGCTTCTTACATCATTAAAGAAATATGAGGCAAGCTTAGAGATGGATGTTAGTCATCCAGATGAAGAAGACCTTGATAAGATAATAAAAGATGGTATGAATTTGGGACGTATATTCTCAAATGATGCTGAGGAGGAAGAGGAATACTAAAACACACAACATGGCAGTAAAGAAAACTACATACATTAATACGGAACTTGATTGGGCTGAAGAACAATTATCCAGCTGGAAACAATATGTTGATGCTAATCCATTGCATACATTGGAGGATAGAATCAAGTGGAAAGAAACCAAAGCTGGTGGAGCAATGCCTATGGTGATTGCAAGTATTGAAGCTCAAGGTAAGTTTGTACAAGAGACAATGAAGAACTACCTTGCCCTTCTTGAACAAGTTGAGAAACTACGTGAGAAAGAAGAAGCAAAAGTGGTGCCTGTAAGAGGTGGTGTTGAACTTGGATCTATGGCAGAAGATTTCTTAAAGGGTAGGAAATAATGGATGGCCTACAAAGTATTGATTACAAAGACTGGTTTATCAACCAGAAGAGAGTTCCACAAAAAGACTCGGAAGAGTATAAGGAATTCTATGCTTTTCATAAACAACTGTGCATGGATGGTTGTACAATGGGAGGAGTATATATCAATCCTTTTTTATATTGGCATTTAAACTTCTGGAACACAGAGGTAGATATTATAGATGAGAGAGGACGTATATCACAGAAATATGCCAATCCTTATCTACGTGATAACGAATGGGTTATTACAACAGAAATAGATAGAGCACAAATAGAAAAGAAAGGCCTAGTTATATTAGGCATTAGACGTTTGGCTAAGTCAGTAATTGAGAGCAGTTATATAGGCTGGGGAGCTACATTTGATGAGAACTCCCAGAACATTATAGCAGGGTTGAATGCTCCCGATATAAAGCTTATCACAGATAAGATTGACAAAGGATTAAACTTCCTACCAGAAGCATGGAGATGGCAGAGGGTGGAAGACAATTGGAAAAACCAAGTTACTTTAGGGATCAAGACAAAAGCAGGAGAGCGAATCCCCTTTTCTCAGATCCTTATTCGTAACTTAGATGGTGGTAACAATGAAGAAGCAATTGCAGGTACTAAACCTAGAAAATTAATTATTGATGAGATTGGTAAAGGAAGTTTCCTTAGAGGACTACAAGCTGCAACACCAGGTTTTACTACACCATATGGTTGGGGATGTAGCCCTATCCTTACAGGTACTGGAGGAGATATGCAGAACTTTATGGATGCTAAATCTCTTATGTTTGATGTAGAGAACTTCAATTTCCTTACATACAATAATGCTAAAGATGATCAGAGAGTACATGGGCTATTCATTTCCCATAAGTACAGAATGGAAGCTAAAGAGGAGTCTACATTAGGAGCCTACCTTGAACAACCAGCAGATTCTGAGTTACATAATGTAAAGATGCTAGTCTCTAATGAAGAGAAAGCAGATAAGATTACAAATGATAACCTTGACAGATTAAAGAAAGCTGGTGATAGACTAGCTTATTTAAAAGAGAAGATGTATTACCCACAAGAAGTGGATGATATATTCCTTAATGAAGATACAAACATATTTGATATAGAAGCTACTAAACGTCAGAAAGCTAGACTATTAGCACAAGAAAGAACAGGAACACCTGTTATTCTTTATGATGATGGACAAGGAGTGAAACATGAGTTTACAGACAAGCTACCTATATCAAACTTCCCTCTTAAGAATACTGATAACAAAGAAGCTCCTGTAGTGATATATGAGTTTCCAATAGAGAGTCCTCCTTATGGATTATATGTAGCAGGGATTGACCCTTATAGACAAGGAAAGTCTGCCTATTCAAGCTCATTAGGATCTGTCTATATATACAAACGTATGCATAGCATTTCTGGAGAGAAGTATCAAGATATGTTTGTAGCTAGCTATTGTGCTAGACCAGAGAAGAAAGAAACATGGGAAGAGCAAGCTCGCTATCTAATTAAGTATTATAACGCTAGAGCTCTATGTGAGAATGATGAAATCAGTTTCATTGACTATATGATAGCTAAGGGAGATGCTCATTATTTAGAGAGACAACCAGATTGGTTAAAAGAAATAGTTCCAAACACGACTGTAAGGAGAGATTACGGAATACATAGATCTTCTGAGAAAATTAGAGACTTCTTACATGGATGTCTTAAGAAATATTCAGAAGAAGTTATACATACAGAGAAGGATGAAGATGGAAACATCAAGTCTGAAACAAAGGGTATGTCTAAGATATTTGATCCTGTTCTTCTTGAAGAGATGATACAATATAATGAGGGAGGTAACTTTGATAGAATCATTGCAGCAGAACTAGCTATAGCTCTGGCAATGAAACTAGATCCCATAATAGGAAAAATAGGGGGAGAACAAGATGTAAGAATGCAATCAATGTTCACAAAGAACAAAAGAAATACACTGTTTACAGAAAGCAGATCAATGTTTAACACACCAAAAAATAAATTGTTTAGATAACATGGCAATAATTAGATACACAAAAGACGCTACCATACGGTATGCCTACTTAAACATCTTTCCTGATCAGTTCAAGACAGAGAAGGAGAAACAAGATGAGAGCTGGATTAAGAATACCATGGATTATTTTTCCAATAAAGCTTATGCTGAATACATAAAGAATAGAGATACATTTGTAAAGAACTATGATCTTATGAAAGGAATCCTTCGTATGGAAGATTTCTATCAGGAACCAGAGGTGAAGAGCTTTACAGATGTGCTTACAGCAGATCTTGAGCTTCCAGCTTACGTAAAACATTATTCTATTGTTACAACACCTATTAATGAGTTAGTAGGAGAAATATCTAAGAGACCTGATACATTTAGAGTGAAAGCTTTTGATGATGACAGTAAAGCAGAAGAGCTTCAGTTCAAAACTGATACATTACAAGAATATGTAATCAATCAAGTGAAACAACAACTAGCTACAAAAGCTGCAATGCAAGGAGAAGAAATTGATCCTGAGCAATTGCAACAAATGACAATGGAACAAGTTAAAGATGAGCTTGATAGCTATACATCTATAGCTGAGAAGTGGGCCAATCATGTTCTTACATGTCAGAAAGCTGAATTCAATCTTAAAGAAAAAAGCGAAGATGCATTTAGAGATATGCTTATCACAGCTAGAGAGTTCTATCATATATATGAAGACAACTCGAAGCTAGGATTTAACATAGAGGTAGCTAACCCAAAGAACACTTGGTTCCTATCTACACCAGATAGAAAGTATATATCAGATCCAACAGGTAGAGCACAAGGTGCATATGCTGCTGGTACTGTGACAGTTATGGAACTGTCTGAAATCATTGAGTCTGTTCCAGATCTTACAAAAGAAGAAATAGATCACCTTAGATCATCCTTACAAGATTATGGACTTATTAATGTACGTGAATCCAATCTTGGTAATCCTAATGCTCCAGAAGGTATTGATTCTGTAAACTATGATACATTTGACCCTCTTGTTCTACAAACAAGAATGATGATAGAGAGTGAGATGAAAGAGAACAATGATGGACTTAAAGATTTCCTAGGCCTTACCAATAATGTTAGTTCATTTGGATATAAGTATGTTGTTGTAAGAAGCTATTGGATATCTAAAAAGAAAATAGGTAAACTTATATATGTAGATGAATTGGGTAATGAGCAATCCATGCTTGTTGATGAATCATATAAATCAGGAACTATTCCTACACAAGAATCATTAGAATGGGGATGGATTAACCAATGGTACCAAGGAACAAAGATTGGTCCAGACATCTATCATATCAAACCGTTTAAATTATTAAACTATTGTCCTATTATTGGTACTACGCATGAGATAAAAAACACAGAGGCTAAGTCACTTGTTGATCTTATGAAGCCTTTCCAAGTGATATATAATGTATGTATGAATCAACTTTACAAGCTACTTGAGAAAGAAGTTGGTAAGGTGCAGCTTATGTCATTGAGACACATTCCTATTCCTAAAGATGGAGATGCACAAGATGCTCTTGATATATGGGAAATGGAAGCACGTAACAGAGGTGTGGTATTTATTGATGATAGCCCAGAGAATATGAAGAGCCCTAGCTCATTCAATCAATTTACAGCTCTTGATCTTACACGTACACAAGAGATACAATCTAGATATAATCTTGCTATGCAGATTAAACAAGAATGTTGGGAACTTGTAGGTATGTCTAAACAACGTATGGGGTCTGTTTCTGCTTCTGAATCAGCTACAGGTACTAACACTGCAATACAACAGAGTTATTCTCAAACAGAGCCTCTGTTCGTAGCACATGAGTATGTGATGGGACAATTGTATCAGAGTATTATAGATGCTGCTCTTTATGTAGAATCAGCCAAACCACAATCCACTCTATCATATATTACATCTGAAGGAGAATCTGCATTTGTGCAAGTGAATGGAACAGATCTTAGATTTAGAGATTTGAAAGTGTTCCTTACTAATAGACCAGAAGACACACAAATGTTTAATGAGCTTAGACAGTTGTCTCAAGCTATTATACAAAATGGTGGCACACTTTATGATGTTGTTGAACTATACAGTTCTAAATCACAAAGAGATCTTAAGAAAACATTCAAAGATCTTAGAGATAGACAGGTTGCACAACAAGAACAAGCTAATCAATTGCAACAACAACAATTGCAACAACAACAAGAACAAGCACAAGCTCAATTACAACAGCAAGCTCAACTTGCTCAAGAGCAACAAGCTAATAATGATTACCAAAAAGAACTTGATAGACTATCTAAAGAAAAGATTGCTATCATACAAGCTACAGGATTTGGTAATGTTGAAAGCGAAGATGTTAATGCTAATGCTATCCCTGATGTATTAGAAATGAGTAAACTTACACAAGCTGAAAATAAAGCTAACAAAGACTATGGATTAAAGATGGCTGATATTCAATCTAAGAATAAACAAGCTAACGATAAAATGTCTATAGAAAAAGAAAAATTAGCAGTGCAAAGAGAGAATATGGCAAACGATCTTGCTGTTGCAAAAGAGAATGCTAAGGGTAGGAATAACAAAAAAGGTTAAAAAACTTCTCCTCTTCGGGGGAGATAAAAATATTAATGCTATATTATCAACAATATTGAATCACATTGACTGATAATGCTTTGATATTCAAAACTCTTATTATACATTTACACTAAATAAACCAAACACAAATACAACTACATATGGCTGACAATTTAGAAACTATGGGAAACTTTAGTATACAGGATACTATGGAAATGGGTGCAGGTAATCAAGAACTATTGAATGACTTGTTTTCACCTGAGACAGCATCATCTAATCCAGAAGATGTAACTCCTATTATCAATGAGGCTGATGCACCTGCTGCACCTGCTAAACCTGAAGTTCCAAAAGGTAAGGACATTGTTCCTCCAAAGAGCGTTGATGGTAAAACAGATGAAGAGAAACTAGAAGGTCAATCAATGATCTCTGATTTCTTAAGTGATAATGCTGATGATGATGAAGAGGAAGAAGCTCCAGTATCAAAAGTTGCAAAATCTGCAACAGTTGATAATGAAGAAGCTGATGATGAACCAGAAACAACTCAGTTCACAGCTCTTGCTAATGATCTATATAAACTAGGAGTGTTTACATCTGAAGATGATGATGAACAAGAACCAGTAACTACAGCAGAAGAGTTTCTAGAAAGATTCAATGCTGAGAAGAAAAAAGGTGCTAGTGAAATAGTACAAAACTTCATAGGACAATTTGGAGAAGATTATCAAGAAGCATTTGATGCCATATTTGTAAAAGGAGTTGATCCAAAAGATTACTTCACTACATATAACACTGTTGTTGGATTTGCTGAAATGGATTTATCTATTGAGGATAACCAAGTTAGAATAATGAAACAAGCTCTAACTAATCAAGGGTTTGATCCAGAAGATATAGAAACAGAAGTTGAAAGACTTAAAAACTATGGTGACTTAGAAAGCGTTGCAGCTAAAAACCACAAGGTGTTAGTTAAAAAAGAAGCAGCTAAGTTACAAGAATTAGAAGCTAAATCTGCAGCTGAGCTACAACAAAAAGCTCAAGTCAGAAATCAATATATAAGCAATGTGCAATCCATCTTAAATGATAAGGTGAAAGCAAAAGAGTTTGATGGTATTCCTATCAATCCAAAATTAGCAACAGAACTACAAGACTTCTTATTAGTAGATAAGTGGAAAACTCCTTCAGGAGAAACTCTTACAGACTTTGATCGTGCTATTCTTGATATGAAAAGACCTGAGAATCACGCAATGAAAGTAAAGGTAGGACTCATCCTAAAGATGTTAGAGAAAGATCCAACATTATCAGCTATACAAAGAACAGGCGTTACAAAGAAATCTAACGAACTGTTTGGAGAAGTTGCAAGACAAGTTACCAAAGCTAAGAGCACTGGTACAGGAACAAGTAGTTCAAATACAAAATCGTGGTTTCAATAACAAATTAATAATTAATAAATTTAAATAAAATGGCAGTTCAAACAATCCCTGGGTTAACTGGTTTTACTTATGCTCGTGTAGCGTCTATGGACAAACGTGCAGTAGGTAAACTTACAGACTCGAATCACTTGGAAAGTTTTCACTCTACTGAGCCTGCAGACTATGACAAAAAAATCATCAGTCTTTATACCCAGAGCTCATTGTATAGTAATGACTTTCTTGACATGATCAACAAAAGCACACCTTATTATATTGATAATAACAGTGATGCATGGAAATGGCAAGTAGCAGTTCCTTACAAATTCCCAAAAATTATTGACATCCCTGCTAGCACTGCTGATCTCAGCAAGCCTGGTATTGATGGTCAAGAATTCCAATTAGTATTAGATACTAATGAGTTCTCTAAAAACGCTATCGTTTCTGTAGGTACTCGTCAGTATGGTCCACGTTTCTACGTTATCAAAGACCCTATGCCTTGGAATGCAGGATTTTTGTATTCATTTACATTAGTAACTGATAATCCTCAAATTGACTTTGTAAATTCTACATTTTTACAGTATGGTATTGAACTTGAATTAGTTGATGCTGCTATTGGAGAATTTGATCAAGACTTATTAGGTCTTCCAAGATTAGGTGAGCAAATCACTATGTTCGAATCTTTAGGTTCTGCATATGGATATGAGCACAAAATCACAGAATGGGCTGATGATAAAATGATGAAAGATGCTTCAGGTAAAGCTCTTGACATCTTAGTATATGCTCCACAAAGACGTAACCAATTACCTTTAACTCGTAATGATGTTAAATGGGAACCGTTCATTGAGTTCTGGATGCGTAAATCTATGTTGGAATTGAAAGTTAAACGTATGATCTGGGCTAAACCAGGTACAGTTAAAACTAACGGTTCTAAACAAGAAGTTAAACGTACATCTGCTGGTGTTTACCACAGAATGCGTAACAATGGTAACTTAGTACAATACAACAGAGGTGAATTCTCTGCTAACTTGATTCGTTCAGTATTTGGTGATCTTTTCTACAGAAGAGTGGATGTTAAAGACAGACGAGTTAAAATGTACACTAACGAAGCTGGATTCGATGTATTCCAACAAGCTTTGAAAACTGATGCATTAAATTCAGGTCTTACATTTATGGCAGATTCTGGAAACAGATATATGCAAGGTGAAGGACAACACATTACTTACAACTTTGCATTTGATGCAATGGTTACACGTGAGACTGGTCGTGTTGAACTTATTCACTTGAAAGAATTAGATTTACCACAAACTAACCTAGAGTTTGGACAAAACAAAAAATCTACTCCAGTATTTATGGTGTTTGATGTTTCTCCAATG
>ENA-UPTJ01000549-UPTJ01000549.1-marine-metagenome-genome-assembly--contig:-NODE-549-length-23262-cov-5.234671_pt1 | contig 23262 bp, 23 predicted proteins | sample MGYA00238168_ERZ767080 | MGnify/ENA primary metagenome ERZ767080 (study PRJEB28935, sample SAMN06266237) | marine metagenome | isolation source: Columbia River Estuary | place: USA:Columbia River Estuary... | reverse complement strand
TGCTCCAGCACACATTAAAACTGCACCCATTGAAGCTGCCATTCCTGTGCAAATCGTAGCAACATCAGGTTTTATAAACTGCATAGTGTCATAAATTCCTAAACCTGCATACACTCCTCCGCCTGGAGAATTGATGTAAATAGAAATGTCTTTACTTGCATCTACACTTTCTAAAAAAAGTAATTGCGCTTGAATAACATTTGCGACCTGATCATTGATTCCTGTTCCTAAAAATATAATTCTGTCCATCATCAAACGTGAAAAAACATCCATTTGAGTGATGTTCATTTGACGTTCTTCCATAATATAAGGTGTCAAACTACTTGTTATTTGCGAGAAATAAGTGCTGCTTATTCCTTTTTGTTTAGTGGCGTATTTTTCAAATTCTTTTGCGAAATCCATTGTTATGAAGTGTTTTAATTTACTATACAAAGATACTAACTATTCTCTTTATGTTGGTAATTTGATAGTCTAATTGAAAAAAAACCTGAATTTAAAAATTCAGGTTTTTATTTTTTCAAAAAATTTAACTCTTTTAAAGATGTTTTTAATGATATGCTTCTTTGATAAAATCTTCGTAAGAAATTTCTTTCGTATCAAATGTCATGTTTTCTTTATAGAAAGCCAACAATTTTTGGCTGATTACTTGAGTCTGTAATTTTTGAGCTTCGTCTTTGTTTTGCAAAATTCTGCCTGCAATGTCTTCCAATTCTTTTTCTTCTGGATCTAAGTTTCCGAATTGTGCCATCTGCATGCGAATAAAACCTTTCGTGTAATCAACTAATTCAGCATAATCAATGCGAATTTCGTTGTCTTTTAAGATTTTTCCTTCAATCAATTGATAACGCAATCCTTTTTCTGATTTGTTATATTCTTCAATTGCCTCCTCTAAAGTCAATGCTTTTTCACCTGCGGTTTGCAACCATTTTTGTAAAAATGCAACTGGTAAATCGAATTTTGTATTTTCTATTAAATACTCAATTGTTTCATTCAAAAATTGCTGATCCGCTTGTTGTTGGAATTGTTTTTCAGCATCTTCTTTTATTTTTTCTCTCAATTCAGTAGCCGTTGTTACGCTCCCGTCAGCAAATAATTTATCAAATAATTCTTGATCTAAATCCGCCAAATCTGTTTTGGTGATGTCTTCAATTGTCATAGAAATTGTGATGTCTAATCCATGGATAATATCATGAGAAACACCTAATAAATGTTGTAATCTGTGCTCGTCTTCAAATAAATCTTTGGTTTCTAGAGAGACAACATCACCTAATTTTGCACCAATCAACACATTTTGTTGACTTTTTAATTCACTAATTCTGAATGTTGATTTTTTATTGATTTCTTTTTCTTCATTAACAAAAGTGGCTGTCACGTTTGCTCCTTCAATAATTTCATCCAAAGAACTCATTTTACCATAACGCGCTTGAATATTTTGAACTTCTTCATCAATCAAAGAATCTGTTGCAATAATTTTTTTCATTACAACCTTTTTTTTGGCCTTTAAATCAATGTCAAATTGTGGTGCTAAACCTAATTCAAATTCGAAAGAAAAAGTAGCTGCATCCCAATTAAAATCATCTTTGATTCTCGGCAATGGATTTCCTAAAATATCTAATTTTTCCTCATTTATAAACTTATTCAAAGCGCTTTGAAGCAATTTATTTACTTCATCAATCATTACAGATTTTCCATATTGCTTTTTGATCAATCCCATTGGAACTTGGCCTTTTCTGAATCCCGGAATATTGGCTTTTTTGCGATAATCAGTCAACATTTTGTCTACTTTCTCTTGATAATCTGTTGCTTCAATATCAACTTTTACCACTGCATTTAAGGCGTCTAAATTTTCTTTTGTAATATTCATTAGTTCTATTTCTCTAGTTCTTAAAAAATCGAGTGCAAAATTAATCAATTTTATTGATGCTACAAAGGTTTAAATTATTCAATTTGAGTTGAATTCATTCTTAAAATTATTCCAAAAAAAGAAAGTATTTCTATGAACACATTTTTAGAGATTTAAAAAAAATCCTTAATTTTGCACAACTTTTATCCTCAATTTAAGAAGGATTTACTAAAAAGTAATCAAAAATGCACTACAAAAGAATCCTTTTAAAATTGAGTGGAGAAGCCTTAATGGGTGATCGCAATTACGGAATTGACCCAAAACGTCTTTCAGAATATGCTAAAGAAATTAAAAAAGTTGTTGATAAAGGCATTGAAGTTGCCATTGTGATTGGAGGAGGAAATATTTTTAGAGGTGTCGCTGGGGCAAGTAATGGTATGGATCGTGTTCAAGGAGATCACATGGGAATGTTGGCAACGTGTATCAATGGTTTGGCTTTACAAAGCGCATTAGAAGCGGAAAATGTGTTTACACGATTACAAACTGCACTCGAAATAAAAGAAGTAGCTGAACCATATATCCGCAGAAAAGCAATCAGACATTTAGAAAAAGGTCGAGTTGTAATTTTTGGTGCAGGAACTGGAAATCCTTATTTTACTACAGATACAGCTGCTGTTTTAAGAGCGATCGAAATTGATGCTGATGCGATTTTAAAAGGAACTAGAGTTGATGGTGTGTATGATGCTGATCCTGAAAAGTTTAAAAATGCTATTAAATTTGAAAATATCACCTTCAAAGATGTTATAGAAAAAGGATTGAAAGTGATGGATATGACCGCATTTACATTGAGCGAAGAAAACAACTTGCCTATTATCATTTTTGACATGAATAAAACAGGAAACTTGTTAAAATTGGTTTCTGGAGAAAAAATAGGAACATTGATTAATATTTAAACAATAATTTTTTTTTAAGTTACAGAAATAATGAACGAGGAAGTAGATTTTATACTAGATACTGCAAAAGAAGCCATGGATAGTGCTATTGCGCATTTGGAAAAAGAATTTCGTGCCATCAGAGCTGGAAAAGCAACTCCTGCAATGTTAGGAACTGTTTTAGTTGACTATTATGGTTCGCAAACACCTTTATCGCAAGTTGCTAGTGTAAGCACACCTGATCCAAGGACATTAACGATTCAACCTTGGGAAAAAAACATGCTTCAAGTAATTGAAAAAGCAATTCAATTGGCAAATTTAGGTTTCAATCCTATGAATAATGGAGACGTTATCATGATAAACGTTCCACCATTAACGGAAGAACGAAGAGTGGGACTGACAAAACAAGCAAAAGCAGAAGCAGAACATGCAAAAGTTGGTATTAGAAATGCGAGAAAAGATGCCAATAATGACATCAAAAAATTAGATGTTTCTGAAGATTTGAAAAAAATTGCGGAAGATGACGTTCAAAAATTGACAGATGCTTACGTAAAAAAGATTGATGATATCTTGGTTGTGAAAGAAAAAGAAATCATGACTGTCTAGTTAAAATCTTTACAAATCATATTTTAAAGAGTGTTTTTTTTAACACTCTTTTTTGTTTTTAATCGCAAAGACAATTAGTTACCTTTGCATAAATTTTTTAAATGAATTTCTGGACAAAAGTTGCGGGTATCATTTTAAGAAACCGTTACTTGGTTTTATTAATAATTGCCATCATCACAGGTTTATTAGCTTCACAAATAAAGTATATGAAATTTTCATATACCGAAGCAAACTTACTTCCTGAGAACCATGAGGTAAATCTTGAATACAATACCTTTTTAGAAATTTTTGGGGAAGAAGGAAATTTAGTGATTCTTGGAATTAAAGATTCTTCTGTTTTTTCTCCAAAAAAATTCAATGCTTGGAATCATTTGATTGACAATTTTGAAGATTTAGAAGAAGTTGATTTTACACTCTCTATTTCTGATATTCAGAAATTAAAAGCTGATAGAAGTAAACGAAAATTTGTCTTAGAACCTTTATTTGAAGATGATCCAAAAACTAAAGAAGAAGTTCTAGCCATCAAAAAACAACTTTTTGAGAAATTACCTTTTTACGATAATTTATTGTTCAATAAAAATACAGGAACTTTACAAACAGCTATTTATATCAAAAAGGAGTTGATTAATACGCCTGTCCGTAGAGATTTTATTTTCAATAAACTGATTCCTGTCGTAGAACAATTTGAAAAAGAACACGAAGTTGATGTTCGCATTTCTGGAATGCCTTACATCCGAACGCTGAATTCTCAAAATATTCAAGATGAAATTTTACTGTTTGTTTTAGGAGCTTTACTGATTACAGCCGTTATTTTCTTTTTCTTTTTTAGATCCTATAGAGCCACTTTTATTACGCTTCTAGTAGTATTGATTGGCGTTACTTGGGCATTTGGTTTTATTGGTTGGTTCCGTTTTGAAGTGACTGTTTTATCAGCATTAATTCCGCCATTAATTATTGTTATTGGAGTACCAAATGCTGTTTTCTTGATCAATAAATACCAACAAGAAATTAAAAAACATGGCAATCAAGCAAAATCTTTGCAACGTGTAATTACCAAAATCGGAAATGCAACTTTGATGACAAACATCACCACTGCTGCTGGTTTTGCAACTTTTGTATTTGTAAAAAGTGACTTATTAAGAGAATTCGGAATTTTAGCATCCGTCAACATTGTAAGTATTTTTATTTTAGCATTATTGATTATTCCGATAATTTACAGTTTTATGCCACTTCCAAAAAAGAAACATTTGAATCATTTGGAACGCAAATGGATTGAAAATGTAGTGGATTGGATGGAAAAAACGGTACGTGATTATCGAATTGGCATTTATTTTACTTCTGTAATTATCATTATTTTTGGAATTATTGGCGTGTATCAAATTCGTGTTTCAGGAAGTTTGATTGAAGATATGCCAAAAAGTATGGGTTTTTATAAAGACATCAAGTTTTTTGAAAACGAGTTTGGTGGCATTATGCCTTTAGAAATTTTGATTGATACTAAAAAAGAAAAAGGTGTCATGAAATTGTCCACCTTAAAAAAGATGGAAAAAATCAATGAAACAATTGAAACTTTTCCTGAATTATCAAAACCAATATCAGTAGTAAATTTGGTAAAATACTCTAAACAAGCTTACTACCAAGGAAATCCAAAATACTATCAATTACCTACAAGCCAAGAACAAAATTACATTTTTGCTTACACCAAAAACTCAAGTAATGATACCGGAATGCTAAAAAGTTTTGTAAATTCTACAGGTCGTTATGCACGAATTACGACTTTTATGAAAGATATTGGGACAGAAAAAATGGATGACATTCAAGAAAGAATCCAAACAGTTATTGATAAAGAATTTGACAAAGAAAAATACACTGTAAGTTTGACAGGAAAAGCGTTGGTTTTTATTAAAGGAACCAATTATTTGATTAATAATTTAGTACTTTCATTATCATTAGCAATTGTGCTTATTTCCATTTTTATGGCATGGATGTTTCGTTCGCCACAAATGATTTTAATTTCATTACTGCCCAATATTTTGCCATTATTAATTACAGCTGGATTGATGGGCTTTTTTGATATTCCAATTAAACCATCAACTATTTTAGTTTTCAGCATTGCTTTCGGAATTTCGGTAGATGATACCATTCACTTTTTGGCAAAATATCGACAAGAATTGATAGCCCATAATTGGCGTATAAAACCTTCTGTTTTTGCAGCTTTGCGTGAAACCGGGGTAAGTATGTTTTATACATCTATTGTGCTTTTTTTTGGATTTTTAGTATTTACATTGTCTAGTTTTGGAGGCACAATTGCTCTAGGAGGTTTGGTTTCTATAACATTGTTATTTGCGATGGTTTCAAACTTATTGTTGTTGCCATCATTATTATTAACTTTTGAAAAGAAAATAGCCAATAAAAAGATATTTAAAGAACCTGCAATGGAAATTATTCCTGTGGAAGATGAAAAAATAGAAGACTAAAATTATCTCGATTATTAAAAGTTGAACTATTGTATTCTTAATGCAAAAAAGTATCTTTACACTCATCTCAGAAAAATTATATTTTACATCCATCAAATTGATAAAAAATGACAGAAAAGAGCGTTGTTGAAATTTTAAATTCAGCTATTATTTCTCAAGAAATTGTACTTAAAGGTTGGGTTAGGACTTTTAGAAGCAATCGTTTTATTGCTTTGAATGATGGTTCTACCATCAAAAATATTCAATGTGTAATTGACTTTGAAACCACTCCTGAAGAAACATTAAAAAGAATTACAACAGGAGCTGCCATTGCTGTAAAAGGTGATGTAATTGAAAGTCAAGGCAAAGGACAATCTGTTGAAATTCAAGTTTCTGAAATTGAAATTTTAGGAGATTCAAATCCTGAAGAATATCCAATTCAACCTAAAAAACACAGCTTTGAGTTTTTAAGAGAAAATGCTCATTTACGAACAAGAACCAATACTTTTGGAGCAGTAATGCGTGTTCGTTCTAAACTATCATTTGCTGTTCATACCTATTTTCAAGAAAACGGTTTTAACTATGTTCATACGCCTATTATAACAGGATCAGATGCAGAGGGTGCAGGAGAAATGTTTCGCGTAACGACTCTTCATCCTTCAAAAGCACCATTAACAGAAGATGGAAACATAGATTATTCTAAAGATTTCTTCGGAAAAGAAACAAATTTAACAGTTTCTGGTCAATTAGAAGCAGAAGCGTATGCCATGTCTTTAGGAAAAGCGTACACTTTTGGACCAACTTTTAGAGCCGAAAATTCAAATACAACCAGACATTTAGCAGAGTTTTGGATGATTGAACCCGAAGTTGCTTTTATGGATTTGGAAGGTAATATGGATTTGGCAGAAGATTTTATCAAATCGGTTTTGAAATACATCTTAAAACATTGTACAGATGATTTAGAATTTTTGAATCAACGTTTGTTAGATGAGGATAAAACAAAACCTATGATCGAACGAAGTGAAATGAGCTTGTTAGAAAAATTACATTTTGTGATTGATAACAATTTTAAACGTGTTTCTTATACAGAAGCGATTGATATTTTAAGAAATTCTTCCCCAAATAAAAAGAAAAAATTTCAATATCCAATCAACGAATGGGGTGCTGATTTACAATCAGAACATGAGCGTTTTTTAGTAGAAACTCACTTCAAATGTCCTTTAATTTTATACGATTATCCTGCAAATATCAAAGCATTTTACATGCGTTTGAATGATGATGGAAAAACAGTTCGGGCCATGGATGTGCTATTTCCTGGCATTGGAGAAATTGTTGGAGGAAGTCAAAGAGAAGAGCGTTTTGATGTATTAGTTGCAAAAATGAAAGCGCTTGGCATTGAAGAAGAAGAGTTGTGGTGGTATTTAGATTTACGAAAATTTGGTACTGCAGTTCATTCAGGTTTTGGTCTAGGCTTTGAAAGATTGGTTCAGTTTTCAACAGGAATGAGCAACATTCGCGATGTAATTCCATTTCCAAGAACGCCTCAAAATGCTGATTTTTAAGCTTCAAAAATAACTTTATAAAAACAATCGTCATTCCTCAAATAATGGCGATTTTATTTTTGTCTTAATTATTATCTTTGTCTTTATGTTAAAGCAAAGTTTACAATTCAAACTCCAACAAAAATTATCTCCACAACAAATCCAGTTGATGAAGTTGATTCAATTACCTACGCAAGCATTTGAAGAGCGATTGAAACAAGAATTGGAAGAAAATCCTGCTCTTGATGACAGAAAAGAAGAAACTGATAATTACGATGACGATTTGTCAAATGAGTATGAGGATGATATTGGTGCCGAAAAAATAAATGCTGATGACATCAATATTGATGAGTATTTGAGTGATGATGAAGTACCAAGTTATAAAACTCATGCAAACAATTATTCAGCAGATGATGAAGAAAAAAATGTGCCTTACGAAGCAGGAATCAGTTTTCATCAGTCATTGAAAAATCAATTAAACACCTTTCGTTTAACGGATGATGAATTTACTATTGCTGAATATTTAGTAGGCAGCATTGATGATAGTGGTTATATCAGAAGAGAAATTATTGATTTGGTAGATGATTTGGCTTTTTCAGCAAATGTCTTTACAACCGAAGAAAAAGTAATTCAAATATTAACATCTGTAGTTCACAATTTAGATCCAATTGGCATTGGCGCAAGAGATTTAAAAGAGTGTTTGATTATTCAATTAAAATCAAAAGAAACTAATAAAATAAGAACTTTAGCGATTAATATTTTAGAAAATGCTTTTGATCATTTTGTAAAAAAACACTACGAGAAACTGCAAGAGAAATATGAAATTTCTGAGGAAGAATTGAAATTAATCAATACAGAAATTTCAAAATTAAATCCAAAACCCGGAAGTTCATATTCAGGAAACAATAAATTTGCAGAACAAATTGTACCTGATTTTTCGATCAAAATTATTGATGGAGAACTAGAATTAACGTTGAATTCTAGAAATGCTCCTGAATTGCATATTTCTAAAGAATATAGCAATATGATGAAAGGATATCAAGAAGCTACTACAAAAAGTCAGTCACAAAAAGATGCTGTGTTTTTTATCAAGCAAAAATTAGATTCCGCAAAATGGTTTATTGATGCCATCAAACAACGCCAACAAACATTATTGGTGACCATGAATGCGATTATGCATTATCAGTACGAATATTTTTTAACGGGTGATGAGCGCAAATTAAAACCAATGATTTTAAAAGATATTGCTGACCAAATCAACATGGATATTTCTACAGTTTCTAGAGTTGCAAACAGCAAATATGTTAATACTCCTTATGGAACAAAATTGATTAAAGAATTCTTTTCAGAATCTATGAAAAATGATCAAGGTGAAGATATTTCTACCAAAGAAATTAAAAATATTTTACAAACTGTTATTGCTGAAGAAAATAAAAAAAGACCGCTAACTGACGAAAAATTAACCGAAATACTAAAAGAAAAAGGGTATCCCATTGCCAGAAGAACGATTGCAAAATATAGAGAACAATTAGATTTGCCTGTTGCACGTTTACGAAAAGAAATTTTGTGAAAATCCCTCAATTTATATCTGCACTATTACATCCAATTGTTATTCCTACTGTTGGGCTGATGCTTTACTTTTTAGTATCACCCATAAATTTTGAAAGTACTCAGAAATTAGGTGTTTTAAGTGTGGTATTTATAGTCACCTACATCATTCCTTTATTGATATTAGTCCTTTTTAAAAAATTAAAACTGATCGAATCTTATAAAACTGAGACAATTCATGATAGAAAATTACCCGTAGCTATTATGCTGTTGGTTTTTTATTTGCTTGGAAATACCTTGCATTATATCCAAAATTTTAATGAAATCTCTTTGCTTTTTTATGCAACATCCTTAGGATTGGTAATAGTATATATTTTGTTCCATTTTCAAATAAAAGCGAGTATTCACCTTCTTTCATTCGGAATTTTTATAGGTTTTTTTATGGTGTTAAGTAGTATTCACTATCAATCATATATATTGATTATCATGCTTAACTTATTGATTTCAGGAATTGTAGCCTCTGCCAGATTATACCTGAATGCCCACAAACCAAAAGAGATTTATATTGGATTTTTTATTGGCGTAGTTGCTCCAATAATTACCTATTGTATTTTATAAAATATAAAATATCAATCCAAACTTCAAAATACTAGTATCAACAGATTCTGTATTGATAGTTGCATTTTTAAAAATCGGGGTTAAATTATAAAAAACATGAAGGTTTATGACATCATAACCAACAGAAAATGTTATTCCATATTGAAAATTGTTATAAGCTGAAATATTTTTGTAAGAAAAATGAGTTCCATTTTCTTCAAATCGAAAGGTATTTGAAAAATTGTAAAGGAACTTCACTCCTGTATAAATTCGCCAAAAATCATACTTTAAAGCGTTAGAAGTTCGCCAACGAAATTCCAAAGGAAACTCTAAATTATGTGTAGTGAAAATATTCGAATTTAAATTTGCAGAATCACTAAATACAGTTGTATTATTTATTTCTTGAACTTTTAAATCATGATTAAAATAATCATAACCATAACCAAAACCAATTCCGATTGAAATAGTGCCTTGTTTATTTAAAATAAAATCCTTTATAAATCCAGTAGATACACCAAATGAAAAACCGCTTTTGCTAATTATACTCGGTTGTTGATTAAATTGTGCGTATGAAATAGAAGCATAAATTTGATCATCAGCATACCTATCTCCAATTTGTAAAGAGTCTCTCTGAGCAAATGATACAGAAACAAACAAAATCAAAAAAAGAAAAAATAATTTTTTTTTCATAACAACAATAAAGATACAATATTTTTAAAAAGGTAAATACAAAAAACAAAAAAAGGGTAATTCATAAGAATTACCCTTTTTAAAACTATAAGTTGAATTAATTACTCGAACCTTTTTGGGTTGAATAACTTATTTTTAGAGCATTTACATCTCTCAATTTCAGACGAATATCAGTAATTGTACCAACATTTGATTCTTTATCAGCTTTTATTGAGGTTGTCATAAAAGGAATTTCTGCTTCTGACACTTTTGTTCTTGCATTAATGATAAAAGCAGGGACTTGATCAGCGGACGCAATTTTATCATTTAATTGAATTTTGTTGTATCCACTACCTTTACTTTCGTCCTTAGCTTTACCTACATAAATAGTACAAACCAAACTTTTATGCTCTAACTTTTTAATTTCAGTCGCACTAGGAAGTCTTGGATTTTCTATTCTCAAATCGGTTTCTCTCATAGTTGTTGTAACCATGAAGAAAAACAATAACATGAACACGATGTCAGGCAATGCTGCAGTATTTACAGCAGGCATTCCTTTCTTCTTTTTTCTAAATTTAGACATATTTGTTAAATTTTAAAATTAATTAAGATGTTGGTTCAGCATCAGAAATAATTTGAGGATAGGCAGTTTTAATAAACTCTACTTTTACTCTTAAATCTTCAACTCTGTCTTTCATACCAGCGTTCTTTTTGGCTTCGTCATAAGCTTTTTCTAGCTCATCAAAGGTTATTTGATATTTTTGTTGAGACAATCTGTTTCTTAATTCAGTATAAGCTTTTAACAACTCATTTTGAACTTGAATGTAGGTACCGTATTCGGTACCTCTATCGCTTTGAACAGAGATGATTGCTTTATTTGGATGATCCGAAGAACTCTCGCTTTTATCACCTTGACAATAATCACATTCTTTGCCTGGAGACCCATCCTCACCTGCATTACCAGTTCCACCACCGTTATCAATGAATTTGATAGCAGCTTCTTTTAAGTCTTTAATATCCATTCGATCATCTTCTACCAAAAGTTCATTATTTCTGTTGATATTTACCTCAAAAATATTTTTCTCTTTGATAATTGGAGGAACATAATCAGCTGGCGGCTTTTCTGATAACTTCTTAGAAATACCTGAATCTACATTCATTGTTGTGGTAACTAAGAAGAAAATCAATAAAAGAAAAGCAATGTCCGCCATGGAACCTGCATTAATTTCTGGATTTTCTCTTCTTGCCATAGTTTATGATTTAACTAATCCTTTTACTAAATCCCAAACAAAGAATAAACTTGCAATACCTCCAAGGATAATACTATACCAAATTCCTGCTCCTACCCATCTATTAACTGACGACCCTTCTTCACCCCCTGGCTCAATACCTCCAGCAGCATTATAAACTGCATCACTATCAGCTAGAAAATAAGAAATCATCAATAAAGCTGCCAATACAGCTAATCCTCCTAAAGTTTTCTTTAAATTCTCTGGATTTCTAAACAAACTTATTAATGATAATCCAATAGCTACAACAACAGTTGCGATAAGCAACCAAGTTGAGAAGTAAATTAATGGACTGATGACACTATTTTGGATTGCTACATCTGTCTCAATTGCTACTGTATCTTCCATAAAAATTCTTATGAAAAGAATACCACCAATTAAGGCAATACCAGCAATTAAAAGATTTAATATTTTAGTACTCTTCATAATGAATTTTATTTTTTAAACTTTACTAATAAATCTACCAATGAGATAGATGCATCTTCCATACTATTTACAATACTATCAATTTTCGCAACGATGTAATTGTAAAAAATTTGAAGAATAATTGCTACAACAAGACCAAATACTGTTGTTAATAAGGCGATTTTGATACCACCTGCTACAACCGCTGGAGAAATGTCATTAGCAACTGCAATGTCATTGAAGGCGCCGATCATACCGATTACCGTTCCCATGAAACCTAGCATTGGAGCAAGTGCAATAAATAATGAAATCCAAGAAACATTTTTCTCTAATTGACCCATTTGTACACCACCATAAGCAACAACAGCTTTTTCAGCTTCTTCTACTCCTTCGTCTACTCTATCTAAACCTTGGTAAAAAATAGAAGCCACAGGTCCTTTTGTATTTCTACAAACCTCTTTTGCCGCTTCAACTCCACCAGAACTTAGAGCTTCATCTACATCTGCTAATAATTTTTTAGTATTGGTTGTAGCCATGTTTAAATAGATAATTCTTTCAATGGCGATTGCTAATCCTAAGATCAATGCAACTAATACAATTCCCATAAATCCTGGACCACCATCAATAAAGTTTTGCTTTAATACTTGGTGAAACGTTTTTGCTTCTGTTACTGCTTCTTGAGCAAAAGTTGATTGTATAGCTCCAAAAAACATGAATCCTATTACAGATAAGGCATTTACTACTTTTTTCATCTTGGTTATAAATTAATTTTAAAAGTTAACGGGTTAAAGATATAAATTTTCAAATCAAAAAAAAGAAACTCTCCAAAACTTTCTTTTTTTAAAAAGTTTTTTTGAATTATCACTCTATGAATATTGGGGCAAGTAACAAAAAATGTTAGGCATAAAAAAATTTTTTTACTGCAATTTATCGACAATTAGCTAATTCTTGAAAAATTATTTTCTAGACTGATAATTTATAAGCGTTTTAGCAACTAATTTCAAGAAATTTCACCTCTTAAAGACTTTTCAAAATAATGGGTAAATTCTGACAATGAAAAATTTTCACTTAAAAGGTACATTAATTTTGCGATTGCTGCCTCAGTTGTGATATCTTTTCCACTCACGACACCTACTTTTTTTAATGCTACACTTGTTTCATAATGACCTTGATTGACATTTCCACCTAAACATTGAGTTACGTTTATAATTCGAATATTATTATTTATGGCTTTTTTAATCAAATTTACAAACCAAGATTCATTAAGGGCATTTCCTGATCCAAAAGTCTCAATAACGACTCCTTTTAAGTTTTGAATATTCAAAATGCTTTCCACCACATTTTTTGTAATTCCTGGAAACATTTTTAAAATTACAATGTCCGTTACTAATTTTTTTCGCACAACGAAAGAGGAATGGATATGCGATTTATTTAATAAATAATGTTCATTGAACTTTAAATACACTCCACTTTCTGCCAAAGGAGGATAATTCATAGATACAAAAGCTTCAAATTGCTCTGCACTCATTTTAGTTGTTCTATTGGCTCTGTAAAGCTTATATTCAAAATACAAACATACTTCTTGAATCATCGGAACACCGTTTTTTTGTGTACAAGCTACTTCAATAGACGTAATTAAATTTTCTTTTGCATCCGTTCTTAAATCACCAATTGGCAATTGTGAACCTGTGAAAATGACAGGTTTTTGTAAGTTTTCAAGCATGAAACTGATGGCAGACGATATATATGACATGGTATCTGAACCAGAAAGAATTACAAATCCATCATATAAATTATAGTTATGCTCAATAATTTCAGCAATATCAACATAATATGTCGTATTCATATTTGATGAATCAATTGGATTCTCAAAAGAAATACTTTTGATCTGACAATTCAATTGTTGCAACTCCGGAATTTTATCTAAAAGCTTTGTAAAATCAAACGCTTTTAGAGCATTCGTTTTATAATCCTTCATCATTCCAATAGTTCCTCCTGTGTAAATCAGTAAAATTTTTGGCTTTGTTGACATTTTGGCACAATTTTTTATAAGCATTAAAATTGGAATAATTTATGTTGTAAATTTACCGAACAATTTTGACATAAATAAGTAAACAAATATAGTATGATTGGATTTTATATTTTAATAGGTGTGATTTCTTTGGTTAGCTGGTTGATCAGTAATACTTTAAAGAAAAAATTTGAGAAATATTCAAAAGTAAGTTTGAGAAATGGATTGAGTGGTGCTGAAATTGCTGAAAAAATGTTGGCAGACCATGGCATCCGTGATGTAAAAGTAATTTCGAGTCCAGGGAGATTGACAGATCACTACAATCCTGTGGATAAGACAGTAAATTTAAGCGAGGCTGTTTACAATCAAAGAAACGCAGCAGCAGCAGCAGTTGCAGCGCACGAAGTTGGGCATGCCGTGCAACATGCGCAAGCTTACGAATGGTTAACAATGCGTTCTAAGTTAGTGCCAATTGTTAGTGTTTCCTCTCAATTTTCTCAATGGTTAGTAATTGGTGGTTTGATTTTAGGAGCTGGTGCAGGACAAACTGAATTTGGTTTTACAATTGCAGTTATAGGTTTGATATTCATGGGATTAGCGACTGTATTTAGTTTTATAACATTGCCCGTTGAATATGACGCAAGTAATAGAGCTTTGGCTTGGTTGCAAAATAAAAATATGGTTTCTCAACAAGAATTAGAAGGTTCAACAGATGCTTTGAAATGGGCTGCAAGAACGTATTTGGTTGCTGCAATTGGTTCATTAGCTATGTTGTTATACTGGGCATTGCAAGTTTTAGGAAATAGAGATTAATCTTTAATAAATCAATATCTCAATTTATTGAAGTAACCATATAGATTGAATAAAAAAATCCGAAAGAAAAATTTCTTTCGGATTTTTTTAATATTGAACTTTAAACTCGAAACCTTCAACTTTAGTTAATCATTCAACTTCAATACAGCCATAAACGCTTCTTGTGGAATTTCTACATTTCCAACCTGACGCATTCTTTTCTTTCCTTTTTTCTGTTTCTCCAATAGTTTTCGTTTGCGTGAAATATCACCTCCATAACATTTTGCAGTTACGTCTTTACGTAAGGCTTTTGTGGTTTCTCTAGCAATAATTTTTGCGCCAATTGCAGCCTGAATAGGAATATCAAATTGTTGTCTTGGAATTAGTTCTTTTAGTTTTTCTACGATTTTTTTTCCAATAGTATAGGCATTATCTGCATGCAATAAGGCTGAAAGTGCATCAACAGGTTGAGAATTTAATAAAATATCTACACGAACTAATTTAGATTCTTTCATGCCAATTGGATGATAATCAAAAGAAGCATATCCTTTAGAAACCGTTTTTAAACGATCGTAAAAATCAAATACAATTTCTGCTAAAGGCATTTCAAATGTAAGCTCTACACGCTCAGTTGTTAGGTACGTTTGGTTTTTAATTTGTCCGCGTTTTTCAATACACAAACTCATTACTTGTCCAATAAAATCAGATTTTGTAATAATAGATGCTTTGATAAAAGGCTCTTCTACTCTGTCTAATCTTGATGGATCTGGCAAATCTGTTGGATTGTTTAGAATGATAATTTGCTCAGGATTTTTCTTAGTGTACGCATGATACGATACGTTGGGAACTGTGGTAATTACAGTCATATCAAATTCACGTTCTAAGCGTTCTTGAATGATTTCCATGTGTAACATTCCTAAAAACCCACATCGAAAGCCAAAACCTAAAGCTGCAGAACTTTCAGGTTGAAACACCAAGGAAGCATCATTCAATTGCAATTTCTCCATGGAGGAACGCAACTCTTCGTAATCCTCAGTATCTACAGGATAAATTCCGGCAAAAACCATTGGTTTAACATCTTCAAAACCATCAATTTTTTCTGCTGTTGGATTGGCAAAATCAGTAATGGTGTCTCCTACTTTTACTTCTTTTGCAGTTTTAATTCCAGTAATTAAATACCCAACATCACCTGTTTTTACTTCGTTTTTAACAACTTGCGTCAACTTTAAAGTACCCACTTCATCAGCTCCATATTGATTTCCTGTTGCCATGAATTTGATTTGTTGATTTTTTTTGATGCTGCCATCAATCACTCTAAAATAAGTTTCAATGCCTCTGTAAGAATTGTATACAGAATCAAAAATCAAAGCTTTTAAAGGCGCATCAGGATTGCCTTTTGGCGAAGGAATTTTACGAATAATAGCCTCTAAAATATTTTCAATACCAAATCCTGTTTTTCCACTTGCATGTATTACATCTTCTGGATCACAACCCAATAAATCAACAATATCATCAGTAACTTCTTCAGGATTTGCAGAAGGCAAATCTACTTTATTTAAAACAGGAATAATTTCCAAATCATTCTCTAAGGCCAAATACAAGTTGGAAATGGTTTGTGCTTGAATACTTTGCGCAGCATCTACAATTAACAAAGCACCTTCACAAGCTGCAATTGAACGAGAAACTTCATAAGAAAAATCTACGTGACCAGGAGTATCAATTAAGTTTAAGGTGTATTTTTCTCCTTCAAAAACATAATCCATCTGAATTGCGTGCGATTTAATGGTGATACCACGTTCGCGCTCCAAATCCATATTATCAAGTAATTGGTTTTGTTTTTCGCGTTCTGTAACAGTGCCTGTAAAATCTAATAAGCGATCTGCTAAGGTACTTTTACCGTGATCAATGTGCGCAATAATGCAAAAATTTCTGATGTTTTTCATACAAACTCTACGTCTTCTTTAGCTGGCAAAGATAATCAAACCTTGCTTTTAAAAAATCGCTAATTTTTATTTTAAATTCGTCTCAGCAATTGCCCCTTGAAATTCGTGCCAATCAACAAAACCATCACCATTTTTATCAAAAGATTGCAACATAAATTCGGCAACCAAACCACGAATTAAAATACTTACATTGGCTTCTTTCAACAAATTTTTGAAGTCGTTTTTGGTTAAAAAACCATCATGATCTTCATCATAAAAATCGAAAGCTTCTTTTGGCTCAGTAAATTTACTTCGCATTAAGATTTCGATATTTTTTAAGATTTTTTCTTTTGTCCAAGCCAAAATTTTGAATTTTAAACCTTAAATAAGATTAATCCTGCCATTCTGCAATAAACAAATTCGTATCTCTGCCTCCACCATTATTTCTATTGGAAGAAAAAATCAATTTTTTCCCATCATTTGAAAACACAGGGAAAGCATCAAAGGTTTCACCATGCGTCACTCTTTCTAGGTTTTTTCCATCCAAATCAATCATATAAAGGTTGAAAGGAAATCCTCTTTCTGCTTCAAAATTCGAAGAAAATAAAATCTTTTTTCCTGAAGGATGAAAAAACGGACTCCAATTGGCATTTCCTAAATCCGTTAATTGACGTAATTCTGAACCATCTGCATTGCAAATAAAAAGTTCCATATCAGTAGGCTCAACCAAACCTTGCGCAAACAAGTCTTTGTACGCTTTAATTTCTTCCTCTGTTTTTGGTCTTGATGCTCTAAAAATTAATTTTGTACCATCAGGGGAAAAAAATGCGCCTCCATCATATCCCAATTCGTTGGTAATTTGTTTTACATCTGAACCATCAATATTCATGGTGTATAATTCTAAATCTCCGCTCCTGGTGGATGTGAAAACAATTTTATCACCTTTTGGAGATACAGTTGCCTCAGCATCATAACCAATCTCGTTGGTTAGTTGTTTTACAATATTCCCTTGTAAATCAGCCACAAAAATGTCAAACGAATCATAAATTGGCCAAACGTATTTGCCGTTTTTACGCAAAGGAACTTCAGGACATTCTTTGTCAACCAAATGTGTTGAACCGTATATAAAATGTTTGTTGTCAGGTAAAAAATACGCACACGTTGTGCGTCCAAATCCTGTTGAAATCATTGGTGGTTTTTTATCTTTGAATGTTTCATCAACATTCATTAAAAACATTTGATCGCAGTTTACATTCCAGTTTTTATTATTTGATTGAAAAACAATTTGTCTGTCATCAAAACTCCAATAAGCTTCAGCATTATCGCCTCCAAAAGTGATTTGTTTCAAACTTTTGAAATGCTTTTCTTCAGGAAAAATTAAAGTTGATTTTTCATTGTTTTTTACATCTGATGGTTTCTTGTCATTTTTACAAGAAATTAGTGCACAAATAAATACTAGGAAATAAAGAATTCTCATTTTCTTTTTAAATTATTTAACTTTGCAAAAATAATAGATAACATCATGAAAAACATCCTATTTCTTATCTTTTTGGGTTTTATTTTTGCCTGTACTCCAGAAATAAATCAAGAAAATCGCATTGAAGAAGATGCTACATTTTTGGCTTCTGATGCTCTAGAAGGAAGACAAACAGGCACAAAAGGCGAAAAAGAAGCCGCAAAATATATTGAAAATAGGTTTAAAGAATTGGGATTACAACCAAAAGGAACAAATGGATTTTTGCAAACTTTTAGTTTTAAGCCAAAAACGAATCCACATGATGAGGTAAAATTTGACGTAAATGGTGATGGCACCATTGCTGGAAATAATGTCATAGGTTTTATAGATAACAACGCAAAAAATACCATTATTATTGGTGCACATTTTGACCATTTAGGTTTTGGTGGTGAAGGCTCTTTGTACAGAGATGCTATAAAAGCAGTGCATAATGGCGCAGATGATAATGCATCTGGAATAGCTGTTTTGTTAAACTTAGCAGCAAAATTAACAGCCAAAAACACAAATAACAATTACCTTTTCATGGCATTTTCGGGAGAAGAAATGGGTTTATTAGGCTCTAACTATTTTGTTAAAAATCCGACAATTGACATCAAAAAAGTTTCCTATATGATAAATATGGATATGGTTGGGCGAATGAAAAAAGACAGCACTTTAGCAGTTTACGGAACAGGAACATCACCAATTTTTAAGCAAGTGTTAAAATCTTATAACACTAATTTTAAATTAGTTCAGCAAGAATCTGGAGTTGGTCCAAGTGATCATACAAGTTTTTATTTGGCAGATATTCCTGTGTTGCATTTTTTTACCGGTCAGCATGAAGATTACCACAAACCAAGTGATGATTCAGAAAAACTAAATTATGACGGAATGAAATTGATTTCGGAATATATTTTTAATATCATTAGTGATTTGGATGATAATGGAAAATTAGCTTTCAGAAAAACAGTGAATGAAAGTGAATCTACACCGCGTTTTAAAGTAGGTTTAGGTGTGATTCCTGATTACTTATATGATGGAAAAGGCATGCGAATTGATGGCGTTTCAGAAGGAAAAGCAGCTCAAAGAGCTAGATTGAAAAAAGGAGATATCATTGTTCAATTAGGTGATAGTACTATCACAAATATGATGAGTTACATGCGCGCTTTATCCATCTTTAAAGAAGGTGATAAAACATCCGTAGTTGTAAAAAGAGGTGAAAAAGAAGTTTCTACGGAAATTAATTTTTAAGCTTAACATCCTTTTTTAAAATTCCAAAAAAATTAAAAAAACATATTTTGATAAAAATAGGCAACATAGAACTTCCAGATTTCCCATTATTGTTAGCCCCTATGGAAGATGTTTCTGATCCACCTTTTCGTCGCTTGTGCAAATTGCATGGAGCTGATTTGATGTACACAGAATTTATATCTTCAGAAGGCTTAATTCGGGATGCTATGAAAAGTAAAATGAAGTTAGATATTTTTGACTATGAACGTCCGGTTGGAATTCAGATATTTGGTGGAGATGAAGAAGCAATGGAAATGTCATCCCGAATTGTTGATGCTGTTCAACCTGATTTAGTGGACATTAACTTTGGTTGTCCTGTAAAAAAAGTGGTTTGCAAAGGTGCAGGTGCAGGAGTATTAAAAGACGTAGATTTAATGGTTCGATTGACAAAGGCTGTTATTAAAGGAACAAATCTTCCAGTAACTGTAAAAACACGTTTGGGTTGGGACGAAAATTCCATCAATATTGATGAGGTTGCTGAACGTTTGCAAGACATTGGTGTACAAGCGTTAACAGTACACGCAAGAACAAGAGCTCAAATGTATAAAGGTCATTCAGATTGGTCGCATATTGCAAGAGTAAAAAATAATCCAAGAATTACCATGCCTATTTTTGGAAATGGCGATATTGATTCTCCTGAAAAGGCATTAGAGTATAAAAATAAGTTCGGTTTGGATGGAATGATGATTGGCAGAGCAGCCATTGGTTATCCATGGATTTTTAATGAAATCAAGCATTATTTTGCTACAGGCGAATATTTAGCAAAACCAACAATTCATGATAGAGTTGAGGCTGCAAGAAATCATTTAACTTGGTCTATGGATTGGAAAGGCGAACGTCTTGGAATTGTTGAAACTCGCAGACATTATACCAATTATTTTAAAGGAATTCCAAATTTTAAAGAATTTAGAACTCAAATGGTGACTGCTGATGACCCAAAAGATGTTTTTGCTACTTTTGATGAAGTAGAAGCAAAATTTGGAAATGTATTGATTTCGGAAGTATAATTATTCTTTAATTTCAAACGATTCAACCATTTTTTGAAAATCAGGAAGGTATTTTTCAAATTCGTTAATCTCAGTAAAATAATTCATAATAAAACCTGAATTTTCATAGAAATAAAAAATCCTTGCATATTTTATATTTTTTCCGAAAATCTCAATATTATATTTTAAAACACGATACTCACCATATACTTGATGCTGTAAAGTTGACATTTCGATTCTTGGATTTCCAAAATTTTTGTTGATGATTTTTACATTACTCATTACAAATTCATCTATATTTCTAAATTCTTTGTAATACTCTTTATCAATATTATGATTTAACTGAACAATAACCCATCCAAAATCGTCATCTAACGTTTCTATTGGTGAGTATGTTAGTTCACAATGAATATCTTTGTAAGCAACCCAATTTGATGGAATTTTAAGTGAGTAACCTTCTTGAAAATTTTGAATATCATCTTTAATAATTTTATTTACATCACACTTAACTGTTTGTTGTGTTATGGAACAAGAAGTTAACAAGATTGATACACTGAAAATTAAGAAGTAACCGTAATTTTTCATCTTTCAATAAACTCTTTTGTAATTCTACTACTCGCAATTTTTGCTGCAATATAGCCTAAAATAGTGATTGTAAAAACAACAATCAACAAATTGAAAAATCGGAATTCTACTGGATACGCCAAACTTTCAGTAATCATAAACCATCCATATTCCTTTTGAAGTAATACCAAAATCACTCCTAAAAAAAGACCGAAAATCATTCCAAAAAAAGTGAGTAAAAATCCCTGAATCACAAATATTTTTTTGATTTCTGCAATTGTTGCTCCTAAACCAAATAAGGTTTTGAGATTGTCTTTTTTGTCAATAATCATCATGATAATAGAACCTATTACATTGAACAATGCAATGATAATAATCAAGGTAAAAATCAAATATGATACAAAATTCTCAGTATTGATAACCTTATAAAACACTTCATTCAATTGCTCTTTAGTTTGAACAGTAAAATCTGATCCCAAATTATTTTGAAGTTGTTTTGCAATTTCATCAGCAGTTGATACATCTTTCAATTTGATTTCAACAGTAGTAATTTGATTTTTTTTAAATCTTAATAAATCAGCTGCCTGATCAATATCTACAAACACATACTTGCTCTCAAATTCTTCAGTACCTGTATATAATCCAACAATTTGAACTTCGGTTTTGTAAAATGCATTTTGTGGATTTATAAATCCTGTGCCTGGTTTTGGGACTAATATTCGCAAAGGTTCTGTAAAATTTCGAACGCCTAACGAGAGTTTCAAGGCAATTGTGCGTCCAATTACTGCTGTGTTCACATAATTGGTATCAATCCAAATCCCTATACTTAACGTGGAATCAATTCTTGTAATTTCAGGATAGTTTGACGAAACTCCTTTTATAAATGCAATTTCATTTTTGTCCTCGTATTCTAGGAAAACTCGCTCTTCAATGACTTTTGCAACAGATTTTATTCCAGAATTTTGTTGTAAAATTTGTGATATTGAATCTGTAATAAAAAAAGATTTCCCTTTTGTCGCCGAAATTTTAATATCTGGACTTGCACTATCCAACAATCCATAGCTAAAAGTGCGTAATCCTGAAAATCCTGAGAGGATGATAAACAATGCCAATGATCCAATAATAACCCCAAACGAAGCAATTATGGTGATGATATTAATAGCGTTATTACTAGTTTTAGTAAATAAATATCTTTTGGCTATGTAGGTTGAAAAACGCAAAGAATACGAATTATCTTTTTTGACGTCTGGCCAACAACTCCGGATTATTTATTGGATTTTCATCATTTCCTTGCAAAGATTTATCGATTTTTTCCAAATAATCCAACGTATCATCACCAAAAAATAATAATTCCGGCATTCTACGCAACTGATTTTTAGTTCTTTGCGCCATTTCATGACGAATTAAAGGTGTATTTGATTGAACACCTTTTACAATTTCATCTCTTTTTTCTGAAGGAAAAATACTTAAGTACACTTTTGCCACACCTAAATCTGATGTAACACTTACTTTAGAGACAGAGATTATGACACCTTTCATTCCGTCTTGCGCTGCTTTCTGCAACACATCTACCAAATCTTTTTGCAATACTCCTGCAATTTTTCGTTGTCTGTTTGTTTCTTCCATACTGCAAATTTACACAATTTTTAAACAGTGTAAATTTTATTTTTGATGGCATATGTTACCAAACCTACTCTATTTTTTACTCTGCATTTGGTAACTAATGCATCTCTATAACCACAAACAGTTTTGGGACTTAAACACATTTTTTCAGAATATTCTGAAGGATAAATTTTTAGACCTGTTATAAGAATTCCTTTTTCTCTAGAAATTTTCTTCATGTATTTGTCTAACTCTTTTTTAGATCCTAAGTCAAAAGCATACATCATTGCAGCAATTTCTTCTTAAGAAATTGACTTTGAAGGTCTGCTGTCATTTGGACAACAAGTTGATTAATCATTTTAATTTTTATTTGATGTCTCTTTTTAAGAGACTAATATTAGTGAAAAATCGAGAATATAAAAAAATGGATTTACAGAAAAAATATTCAATAATTTAGGGTGTTTTTCCTGCAAAAAAAACAAGGTTTTTGCTGTTTATTTTTTTGGGAAAACAGAACTTTACCAGGTAAAATGACTCATAACATGTCTTAAGGGAAGATTACTTTATAAGACTCCTTTTTTTAAAGTCTTTTTTTTTCTAAAGTAATTTCAAAAAAGATGAAATAAAAAAAAATCTCAAAGCGATGAAACTTTGAGATTCTTTAAATGAAAATATTTTTTTACAATTCTTTAATATATTTAATATTATTGTTAT
>ENA-UPTJ01000544-UPTJ01000544.1-marine-metagenome-genome-assembly--contig:-NODE-544-length-23376-cov-5.263668_pt1 | contig 23376 bp, 29 predicted proteins | sample MGYA00238168_ERZ767080 | MGnify/ENA primary metagenome ERZ767080 (study PRJEB28935, sample SAMN06266237) | marine metagenome | isolation source: Columbia River Estuary | place: USA:Columbia River Estuary... | reverse complement strand
CAACTCTTTATTGGGAGTTGATGAGCCAAAAAGGTGAGCAGGGTATTCAGGGTGAACAGGGCTTACAAGGCCCACAGGGCATTCAGGGTGAAACCGGCCCTCAAGGTGAACAGGGCTTACAAGGCATTCAAGGTCCACAAGGTGATCAAGGCATACAAGGTGTTCAGGGCGAGCAGGGTATCCAAGGAGAAACTGGATTAGGTTTCAATATTGCTAAAATCTATACCAGTGTTGCTAACTTAGAAGCAGACACAACACCCACAGGCATTGTTGCTGGTGAGTTTGCTCTCATTGACACCGGTGATGTTGAAAACAGTGAAAACAGCAGATTATACCTATGGAATGGTACAGTTTATATCTATGTCACTGACCTAAGTGGTGCTGCCGGTATCCAAGGTCCACAAGGTGAACAAGGCATCCAGGGTGTTCAAGGTATTCAAGGCGAGGCCGGAACAAATGGTCTTGGTTGGACTGGAGGATTTTATGATTCCAGTAATGGTGCAGTCACATTTTACAGTAATGATGGTCTAGAGTTTACCACTAGCGACCTTAGAGGCACTAATGGAACAAATGGTATCAGTTTTACTTGGAATGGCACCTATAATGGTGATAGCAACTACTATGTCAATGATGTTGTTGCTTACGATGGCAGCACATACATAAGCCTAATAGATTTAAACATAGGTAATGCTCCGGATGTTTCTCCAGGTGTTTGGCAGTTAATGGCACAAAAAGGAGATCAAGGTCTTCAAGGTATCCAAGGTGAGACTGGTCCACAAGGTATCCAAGGTGAACAAGGAATACAGGGCATTCAGGGCGACGTTGGACCGCAGGGCATCCAGGGAGAACAAGGCCCACAGGGCGAACAAGGAATACAGGGCATTCAGGGTGAAACCGGACCTGCTGGTGCTGATGGCATTAATGGCGTTGACGGTGTCAATGGACTAGGCTGGACGGGTGGCAGTTATGATGCTGGCACAGGCGTTGTGACATTTACCAGCAACGATGGACTAGGATTTGCCACAGGTGACCTACGTGGAGCAGATGGCACAGGTGCTGGTGTTGCCGCAGGTGGTGCTACCAATGACATACTCTACAAACTCAGCGGCGCTGACTATGACACAGCCTGGACAGATGTTCCAACATTCGATGGTGTTCAGTTCGACTTAACTGCTGCTGATGCCAGTGCTGAAGGTAAACTGATTTGGGATGATGGCGAAGGCACACTAAGTTATCTTGCCAAGGGTGGCAATGTTGATGTCAATGTTGGACAAAGCGAATTCATCCTTTGCTACAATGGCACAGGTGGAGGTTTAACCAAAGGACAGGTTGTCTACATCAACGGTGCTCAAGGCAACAGACCTATACTAGCATTGGCCCTGGCTACAGGTGATGCTACATCCGCACAGACACTGGGTGTTGTTGCTGAAAGCATTGCTGATGGTACTGAAGGTCAAGTAATGACCTATGGTATTCTTAAGCACGTTGATACTATTGGCTTTAGCAGTGGCAGTCTTATTTTCCTAAGCCCTACAACTGCTGGTGCTTGGTCTGCTACTAAACCCTACGCACCCGATCATTTAGTCTATGTTGGTTATTGTATTGTTGGCGGTGTCAGCAATGGTAGAATCTTTGTTAAGATCCAAAATGGCTATGAACTAGATGAAATACACAATGCTGATGTTGGACATACTAACTTACTTACAGACAATGACCATTTTGTCTATGACTCGGCATCAAGCACTTGGCGTAATGAGCAGTTGGACATCAGCCACGACACTACACCTACTTTGGGTGGAAACTTAGATGTTTTAAACTACACAATATCTAACAGTAATGATCTTGGAGTTAGACTAGATGTTACAGGTGACTATCTGCGACTAGCAGGTGGCAATATTACTACACCTAATAATACTACTGATTTAAATCTCAGCACAAACTTAGCCACAGGTGGATGGATCAATATTTCAGGTGCAGCCAACAGCAACATTGATATTGTTCCTAATGGCACAGGTGATGTTAGACTACAAGCAGACACTGTATTAATCGGCGATGGTAATGCAACATCATATCTGTCTACCGCAGGCACTGGCAGTTTAATCTTAAACACAAACAGTGGAACCAACTCAGGATCTATTACTATTGCACAAGGTGTCAACGGATCTATTACCCTTGCACCTAATGGTAGTGGTAGTGTAGTGTTAGTTGGCCAGAGTGTTGCTACAATAACCACAAGCACTGTTGGTGCTGCTGGATTGATTGTTAGAAATGCCAATACTGTTGCAAATAGTATTCGTTATCCAAGTATAAACATACAAAAACAAAACAGCAGTCTTACATTAGCAAGTATGACTAATGAACCTGCTGTGGCTGCTTGGAGTGTTCGTGATAGTGCTAATGCAACAAGAATATTTGGAACAACTCGTTGTGTTTGGCAAGGCCCCGGAACCAATCCATATTATGCATTCGATATGTCAACAGATGGATTTGTTACAACTGTTAACGCAGTGAATTTTGGTGGTGGACAGGCTTCTTGGGGAACTGGTAATGGCAACTATATGCATACAACTACCGGTACTGGCAGTTTAACTTTAACTACCAACTCAGGTACCAGTGCAGGTGCGATTACTTTAGTTGGCGGTGCTAATGGTAACATTACACTTGTCCCTAATGGTACTGGCAAAACTGCTGTTACTAATATGACCTACAATGAAGTAGTCTACACAGGTGGAGCAACCACAGGCACTATCACTCCAGATGCTGCTCTTGGCACTATCCAAAAGATTACCCTGTCAGGTTCAATCACACTTAATGCGTTTGCTAACCCAGTGGCTGGACAGAGTATCACATTGATTGTTCGTCAGCCTGCAAGTGGTGGTCCTTACACATTGACAACATCAATGTTGTTTGCTGGTGCAGATAAGACTCTAAGCACTGATGCCAACGCTGTTGATGTCATTTCCATATTTTATGATGGTACTGACTATCTTGCTTCATTGAGTAAAGGATACGCATAATGCCTTTAGCAGCATTTAGAAACGCCCTCGCTGCCGTTGGTGGGGGTGGTTATAAAGTAAGACTAGGTGGAAGTTTTGTTGAAGCCACTGGCGGAACAGTTTCTACCCTAACTATAGACGGTGTTGACTACACACTACACGCATTTACTAGTTCAGGCACTTTTACAGTTACCGCACCAGGTGATGTTGACATACTTGTTGTTGGTGCTGGAGGAGCGGGTGGCTCTACAAGTTCAAATGCTTCATATCCTTCAGGTGGTGGTGGAGGTGGTGGACAAGTTGTCTATGAAACAGCGGTTAGTGTAAGTGAGCAAGCCTATACTATCACAGTTGGAACCACAGGAAGCAGTAGTGCTTTAAGTTATACTGCTATTGCTGGAGGAAAAGGCGGCGATGGTATTAATGGACAACAGTATGGCGCTGATGGCGGCGCTGCTGGCGGTGGTGGCGGCGGGGCACTGTCATTTGGTGGTTATAAAATAGGCCCAGCAACCACTGGAACATATGGTGGTGGCGCTGGTGCTTATGTAGCCACCACCATATTGGTAGCAGGTGGCGGTGGTGGTGCTGGCAGTGCGGGCGCTGATGCTATTGCTACATTTCCAGGCAGACGCGGTGGTAATGGTGGTAATGGCGTGGACATGTCACCATATTTTGGAACAGATTTTGGAGCCACTGGGTATTTTGCTGGTGGAGGCGGAGGTGGTCACGGCGTTAGTGGATCCACCAGCGCTGGCGATGGTACACACGGTGGCGGCAATGCTGCCTCCAGCGGTGCGGGTAATCCAGGAACTGCCAACACTGGTGGAGGTGGAGGTGGAGCCAGTGGCGGAACCAATACTGGTGGCGCAGGTGGCACTGGTATAGTCTTAATCAAATATCTAAAAGCACCATCACTTGGCACTGGCGGAGGTGCCGCAATCAATGGTTATGTCATAACATCAAGTATGACTGCTACTACAAACTTCAATGTGGGCACATATGAAATCAACCCCTGTGGATTAGCATTTAAATCAGATGGAACCAAAGTCTATGTAGTGGGTCTTACCAATGACACTGTCTATCAGTTTAGTCTTAGCACTGCTTGGGATATATCTTCTGCTAGTTATGATAACAAATCATTGAGTGTGACAGCAGAAGGAGGTAGTCCACAAGGCGTGCATTTCGACAGCAATGGTTCTTATATGTGGACTGTTGACAGTGGCAGTGATAGACTGCGTGTTTATACACTAAGCACTGCTTGGGATATTTCTACAGGCACTGCCGCAACTAGTTTCTTAATGACTCCTACAAACTATGGTGCTGCCGATTTATATGTTAAAGAAGGCGGACAACGAGTATTTGTCGCAGGCGATACCAGCAATGTAGTCAATATTGTTCATCAAATAGATTTGGCCACTGCCTATGATGCCAGTACAGCCAGTTTTACAACAAGTGTGACATTAAATCAACCTGGTGGCAGTGCTTGGGAAGGCATTGATTTCAAGGCAGATGGCACAAAAATGTATCTGTTGACTCGATACGGTGGTGTTAGCAAAGTCTATCAATACACGTTGTCAACTCCTTGGGTTTTAAGCACAGCCACTTATGACAGTGTTATTGCTACATTGAATGGAGAAACTGCGGGTCGTGCCATGAGATTTGGTCAGAACGGTGGTGAGAAACTGTTTATGGTTGGCAGTAGTACTGACAGAATCTATCAATATCCTAGTGTGTAAACTATGAGTGATATCAATACTATACCTCAAGAGAAAGATGATCTAAGCCTACACGTAGACCTGTGTGCTCAACGCTATATGCTGTTGGAAAAGCGTTTAGAAATAGTTGAAGTTAAAGTTGATAAGATTATGGAAACTATTGAACAAGGACGCAAGTCAATGAATATCACAATAATCACTACGGGTGGTAGTATTATTGCTGGTATACTGGGTCTAGCCTTAACCATTTTTCTAAAATAAAAACTTCATAGCCAATAAGTAAGGCTATGAAGCACGATGAATATTTCGAAAAACTCAGTAAGGTTGCACATTGGCGTCAGCAACCTACTGAGCAGGTTACCACACAACAAAAAGCCAGATATCGTAAACAGTTAGCACAACTTTTAGAACAAGATTGGGAAGATGATCCGGATCTTGTAGCAGAAAAAGAACGTTTAGAGTTTTTGGTTGCGCCTAGACGTAACTGGACATTACCTATTGAACTGCTAGGACTAAAAACAGAAGAACGACCCTGTGAAGATTGTGGTAAACTGGTCAAGGATCGCACAGTGTCACGAAAACTGTTGACATCACCTGTTGACCATTGGCGTGTCAGTTGTAATCTTTGCAAAATGAGCCAAAATCCAGAGACTGGCAAGTTCACAGTCAATAACAAGATTGTTCAGACCTTTTTTAGGGACTATTTTTTAAAGAGAAATAAATAAGTGTGTAGGAAGTTTCTGCCATTTCTTTCTACAATGTTGGGATTCTCCAGATCGTTTGTTCTATCGTAAATCTCCGATCAGGGCTGTCATATTTTCCCAACATAAACCTTCCTAAGGTTGGGGAACCCGCGCAATGCGGGTTTCTTTTTGGCCTCTTTTTTTAGGGGTTATTTTTAGTTCTTGCTAAATAGATATACAAAGGCAGCAAAAAAGGCACAATCCAATATCCATTTTGTTCACATAAGGTTGACGGGCCGAATGTAATACCGTTGGTGAATCCCATCTGATGTGTGTGGGTAGCCAAACTCTGCGTGACACAGAGACTTCTTAGCACTACCCCTGTGATGCAGGGATGCCAAAATGCTACCCCTCTGAGGTAAGACATTTGTTAAGTCGTAATGGTTGAATGGGAACGCCCATTGAAAGTGAGTAAGATGACAACCCCGTGAGGGAACTTACAATGTATTGGGAACACTTGTCCAAAGGTGCCAATACGTGCGTTTACGATAGCCAGTAATACAGTGATAGCAAAACCTACTGTTCCGATGTGTTTGGTATTTGGATCTGATGCGATGGGGACGATCACCAATCCGTTTTGTTCAGCGCCTTTCTAGGCGTTGATCTGATGTTCCAAGGATGATGCTTGATATTCATCCTTAACGATAAAAAAACAAATAAAAAACAAACGCAAATGCCAGCAATGAAGTCTGAGCGACAAGCGATGACTGAGTTGCGTAGCATTTAGGACTAACTTGTTAGTCCTCACAAAGGGCAAATATCTCAGAGGAAATAGCCCTATTGACACTTGTTTTTTAAGTGTATTTGTGTAAAATGCTAAATACATTTATACTTAAGGAGATTTACGATGAAAATAATCAAATACATCCCTAAACAAACAGCCGCACGGACTGAATATAGGGAGATCAACAAGGAAGATATGGATTGGCTACAAATGGAACTGATTAGATGGTTATCATCAGTTGGTGAACTGAGCCAAAAGAAAGATGCTGACAGCAAGTATGTGATCACGCAGTGGTGGATCAAGTCAAGCCAAACACTGCCTAAAGGACAAAATGGCCCCAACTGCCCCTACAGTTTTGTCAGTGGTATGGTCAATAACTTGATCTTTGGCACACAGCACGATCTAACTGAAAAGCAAATGGATGCACTACAGAACATTTCAATGTTTACTGGTTCAGCATTCGAAGCCTGCTCAACGATACAGTTCCGTATGGAGTTATTCGATCATGGCAGGTAAGAAAGGCCGTGGCGGACGTCATCGCGGACAATATCCTGATTTATGGATCAGTGGACCAGACCCCTTAGATCACGACAAGTTTGTCAAATGGCACAAACATCGAAGTCAGGCTCGTTTTAGGGGAGAGCCATACGATCTTACATTCCAAGATTGGCTTGACATATGGCGAGACCCACAGGATTGGTATAATCGTGGCACTAGTTGTGATGCAGTATGCTTGACCATGTCAGATTTAGAACTAGGTTGGACCAAGGGCAATGTTGAAATAATAACTCGTGCTGAACAACTACGCAGACATGGTGAACGTCGCAGAGGCAAAAAAATGCAGGGTCCAGGCTCAGTAAATCCAAGGAGACGATAATGGATAAGAAAAGTTTTCATGAATTCGACCCTTGGCTTATGTTAAATGAGTGTCAACGACTCAGTCAAGTAAGTTTCAATAACACAATAGAGTTGGCACGAGCACATAACCAACAACAAGAACTACTCAATGAACTGATACAACAGCACAATATGATTGTTGAAAAACTCAAGGTCATTGAACACACGCTCAAGGAACACCGTCGTGCAGAATAACACTATACCCCCTGTAGGCCCTGCAGCCATTGAATGTAACATCAACTACTATCAGAGTAGGATTGATCAGTTAGAACTAGAAGCACGGGCACTAAAAGAGCATCTAGAGTTTTGGCTAGAGTGCCAAAAAGAGTTAGCCAAAGAGCATTGATTTTCAGCGTTTACATAAGTATAATATACATATGTTCAACGCACTTAGGAGAGTGTAAAATGGTTTCAACTAAAGAGAGGCCGCAGAATGACTAAATGGTTCTATCACGGCACTACTTTAGAAGGCTATAAGGCTATTCAAACAGATGGCTTTATTCGTCCTCAGAGTGGCAAAACCTACCAAAATAAAATATTCTTAGCAGACAATGATCACTATGCTCGCCGTATAACTTTTATCAAGCACGCCAAAGAGCAAGGTGAAACTATTGTAGTATTCAAAATACATCGTGATGCTCTTCGCCGCAAACTTCTAACTGATGGTAGCCGACATATTTCTAATATGTTAAGTTTTGGAGAAAAGACTTGGTGCTATTCTGAACCTATTGATATTTCACACGATAAAGTTCTTGTTGCCGCGGCACCTTTTGTCTTAAACTTACCAGAAGGTGTAAGCATTGTTCGTGATGGCCATTCAACTGGATTGAGTTTTACCTCAGAAGCAAAAAAACTTTATTTTAAAGACGCAGATATCAACTTTGCGGTTTAAACTACAAAAGCACAACCTAATGCAAAATCAGAATAAATATTCATACTAAAGTGAAAGAAGTAGTTTTACTTTAGTAAGTAGTTTAGATTTCTTCTCTAGGCCCTCTAAATACTCCGGTTTTAGGGGGCTTTCTATTGTTTTCAATAAATACAAATGCGACTCGCAATCAGCAAACACCTTTAAGGAGATTTAATATGCCCGGAGCAGCAACTAACTATCTAGAAGCGAAACTTTTAGATCATGCCCTAGGAACGGCAAGTTTCACAGCACCAGCCGCAGTATACGTTGGATTATTCACAGACGCATCAGGTTCAGCACCTGACACTGGCCCTACTTCAGAAGTCAGTGGTGGTGCCTATCTTAGACAAACAGCAACATTTGGCGCAGCATCAGGTGGATCAGCAAGCACAAGTTTGCCTATCACTTTCCCAACAGCAACAGCCAACTGGGGAACTATTACCTACATTGGTATTTTCGACCTTGTCAGTGGTGGCAATATGTTATTCTATGGTGAAGTAACAACTGCAAAAGTTATTGAAACTGATGACACTTTCCAGATCAGTGCTGGTAACCTCACTGTAAACTTAGACTAATATGACAAGGACCGTTGATAGCGGTCCTGTCTCTTCTAAACCTACGAAAAATAAGACAGGACCCAAGCCTAAAGAACTTGTTGACGCAATCTACAAGGGATTACCTGTGGGTCGTGACAAAAAGGTTGTAGATCCTGAACAAGTTGAAAAACTAGCAGCCTTAGGTTGTAAAGACAATGAGATAGCCAACTTTGTAGGTATTAAAGAAGATACTCTACGCTATAACTTTGCTGACAATCTCATTGTAGGTAGAGAGAATCTAAAGATTACCTTAAGACGTGCTATGCTAGACAATGCCTGTAGAAATATGAACGCTGCTGTTCAGATTTTTCTTGCGAAGAACATACTTGGTATGCAGGACACACCTACCAACAGTGATGACAAGCAACCTTTACCATGGTCGGATGATGATTGATGCCTTTAAGTTCTGCACAACAAACTATTGCCGACTGTGACAAACGCTTCATTTCAGTATGCGCTGGAAGACGTTTTGGAAAAACACACCTAGCCGTACGCACATTAGCCAAGTGGGCAAGAGAGCCTAACAAGGAAGTGTGGTATGTTGCGCCAAGTTATCGTCAGGCTAAGATGATTGCTTGGAAGAAACTTAAAAAGAAACTGATCGACCTACGCTGGGTTGATAAGATTAACGAAGCAGAACTTAGCATACTGTTAAAGAATGGCAGCACTATTAGTTTAAAGGGTGCTGATTCTTATGATTCATTACGTGGTGCAGGCCTAGATGGCTTGATCTGTGATGAAGCGGCTGTAATAGATCCAGAAGCATGGTTCGAAGTATTACGTCCTATGCTGTCAGACAAACAAGGTAAAGCCATGTTCATTACTACACCTGCTGGTATGAACTGGTATTATGACCTACATCAGAACTCACAGACTGACCCTGATAACTGGGCAAGTTTTCAATATACCACTATGGATGGTGGCAATGTTCCCTTAGCAGAAATAGAACAAGCCAAAAAAGACCTAGACGAAAGAACATTTAGACAAGAATATCAAGCAACATTCGAAACATACTCAGGTAGGATCTACTATGCGTTTAATCGCAGTGAGAATGTTCTAGTACCTAAACTAGAACCTAGAGACTACGACGTGTTACACATTGGAATGGACTTCAACATTGATCCAATGACTGCTGTGGTATTTGTTAAAAAAGGAGATGTTCTTTATGTCATCGACGAGATCCGTATGTATTCTAGTAATACCCAGGAAACAGTGGACGAGATTTATTCGAGATACCCGGAGGCAAAGAAGTTTGTCTACCCAGACCCAGCCTCCAAAGCGAGAAAAACCTCGGCTGGCGGCGCTACTGACCTCAGCATCTTACAAAACGCAAGACTGTTAGTGAAAGTTCCCAATGTTCACACTCCAGTAAGAGATCGCATCAATGCTGTGAACTCAAGATTGTGTGGTTCTGATGGGGTTAGACGTCTCTTTATAAGCCCAACGTGTAAATATACAATAGAAGGCTTAGAACGTCATGTATATAAAGAGGGCACAAGCCAGCCTGAAAAGGGTGGAAACCCCGATTATTCGCACCAGATGGACGCACTCGGTTATTGCGTTGATTATCTGTTCCCAGTGCGTAGGAATATAGACCCTGAAGCAATGAGACCACAGCGCTGGGGCCATGCTTTAGCATAACAAGGATTAGAAATGGACGCAATACAAACATTAGAACACGAGATTAATAAACTAATCACTGGAAATAATACATTCCAAACATATCAACAACAGTGGTTATACCTTATGGAAAGTTACATTGGCGGCAACGAATATCGTCGTGCTGGCCACTTAACACGCTATCAACTAGAAACACAAAATGAATACGATGCTAGACTTCGTGCTACACCATTAGAAAATCATTGTGCCAGCGTTATCAGCGTTTACAACAGTTTTATTTTTAGAGAAGAGCCTCTTAGAGATTACGGCAGCATTACTAATCTACCTGAACTAGAAGATTTCTTAAACGATGCTGACATGGATGGACGCAGTCTCAATGCGTTTATGAAAGATGTGTCAACATGGAGCAATGTATTTGGGCACTGCTGGATCATCCTAGCAAAACCCAACGTGGGCGCAGTTACTCGTGCTGACGAACAACTAATGGGTGTAAGACCCTATGCAAGTCTACTTACCCCCTTAGTGGTATTAGATTGGCACTGGTCAAGAAGCATCAGTGGAAGATATGAGTTAGATTATTTCAAATATGTAGAAGACATCAATGGCGATGTTCATACTATTAAAGAATGGACTAAAGAAAGCATTAGAACAGTAATAGTCAATGTTGATGACAATGCTATTATGGAAGATGTCATTGAGCCTAATCAACTAGGCATGATTCCTGCGGTATGTTCTTACAATCGAAGAAGTATGGTTAGAGGTATTGGTGTTTCAGCCATTGCAGACATTGCTGACTTCCAACGCTACATTTACAACGCCACAAGCGAAATAGATCAAAGTGTAAGACTAGACAGCCATCCAAGTCTAGTCAAGACACCTGAAACAGAAGCAGGTGTTGGCGCTGGAGCAATCATTCATATGCCAGAAAACATGGATCCTGGACTTAAACCATATGTTCTAGACTTTGCTGGTGCTAGTGTTGACACTATTTTAAACGTCATTAGACATTCAACACAAGCCATTGACAAGATGGCTAACACTGGTGCTGTTCGTGCTACAGAAAGCCGTACACTGTCAGGTGTAGCAATGGAAACAGAGTTTGCTTTGCTTAATGCTCGTCTAAGCGAATCAGCAGACAATCTTGAACTTGCTGAAGAACAGATGTGGAAGTTATGGTGTGCTACATGGGCTATGAGTGGGATGGCATGATTGATTATCCAGGAAGTTTCAATATTCGCGATAACAGTAGTGAGATTCAACAACTACAAATCGCTAAGAGTGCTGCCACTGATCTAAGAGTCACAGCAGCCATTGACAGTAAGATTCTCGATTGGCTTGATCTAGACGAAGATGAACTAGCCGCTATTAGAGATTCGGGGATTATAAATCCCAACACAGTACCTGAAGGTGAGGACTACTATCAGTTCCAACCTCATGTTATGGTAGATTCAATCAGTGGTGAAGAAAGAACTGTTACTACACAAGCAGAGCACGTTCAACTAGCCAATCAAGGTTGGTATCATAAAAAATAAAATAAGCCGGGAGCGAATCGGATATGCCTATACATCGAGCAAAGGGTCCTAAAGGTGGTAAAGGATGGCAATACGGCCAGTCGGGTAAAGTCTACTCTAGTCGTAGTCAAGCCCTAAAACAAATGATTGCTATTAAAATCAGTCAAGGTAAAATCAAACCTAAAAGGAAGCGTTGATATGTATAAGAAAAAGAAAGGTGGCAAGAAACCACCGAAAAAGTATTGATTCTGTCAATACTCAATAAATATAACACAATACTCTGAAAGGGAGGCGAGGTTACAATGACCGAACAACAAACATTGGCACAAGATAACGCAACTGATGCGGTAAGCAAAGACTTAGAAAATCAGGCACAAGCAACTAAAACTTATAGTCAAGAAGAAGTCGACAATATGATGGCCCGTATGCGTGGTTCATTAGAAAAGAAACTTCTTAAACCCTATGCTGATCTAGGAGATCCTGATGAACTCCGTGCTTTAAGAAGTGAGGCTGAAAAACGTCAAACTGAACAGGCAATCAAGCGTGGCGAGTTCGAAAAAACACTACAAGATTTGGCTGCAAAAAAGGATGCTGAAATCCAAAGACGTGATTCCATCATCAAAGAGTATAAAGTCAATACGCCTTTGCTTTCATCGGCAGCAAAATACAATGCTGTCAATGCAGATCAAGTAAAAGCATTATTGGCAAATCAAGTTAGACTCAATGAAGATGGTGATGTAGAAGTATTAGACAGTCATGGTGCCGTTAGGTATAATGACAAAGGTGAAGCAGTGGGAGTGGACCAACTAGTGCGCGAATTCTTAGATTCGAATCCGCATTTTAAGTTTGCTAGCCCATCTACTACCAATACAAAAAGTAGTAATGTTTCGCAGTCAAATGCAACTAATAAGGTGGATTTAGCAAGTCTGGACCTAACACGTTCAGATCATAGAGAAATATACAGACAGGCAAAACTAAAAGGGCTTGTCTAATAACATTTAAAGGAAAAATAAAATGTCTGATAACTATCAAAGTTTAGTAAACTCTAGCGATTTGCTAGTTCCAGTTAAAGCCGCAACTGTATTCGCTGCTCACGAAGCAAGTTTATTCCTCGGTGGTCAAATGATCCCCGTGGTAAGCGCACCTAACGGTCTCCTACAGATTCCTCGTGTTTCTGGTGGTTCTGCTGTTAAACTAAGCGGTCAAACTTCTTATGAAGATGTTGCTGCTTCTAATGTCACTGCTGCTAAGAACTCTCTTACTTGTGACTTGTATGCTGCTCGCACAGTCGTTCGTGACTTGGGTGCAGTTGATCCTTCTGAAATCGGTCGTCAACTAGGCAACAAGATTTCTGCTGCTTTCGACGGTGACGTTGCAACAGCATTGGCTGCATTGACTGCTGGCACTTACGCTGGTACAACTTTAGCAGTTGGCGACATCTTTGCTGCTGTTGGTGAAATCCGTGGCGCTGGTGAAACAGGTCAGTTGTTTGGCGTTGTTTCTGCTGCTGAATATGGTAACATCATGGGCAGTATCGGTAGCCAGGCTTATGCTGGTGGTGAAATGTTCCAAGGTCAGGCTTTACGCTCTGGCTACTTAGGTTCTATTGCTGGTGTTCAAATGTTTGTAAGTTCTTACTTGGCTGCTGGCGCTGCTGTGTTCGGTCAAGATGCTCTGCGTATTGCTATGCAGAAGAATGTTGACGTTGAAATCGCTCGTAGAGCAGAAGCAGTTGGTAACGACGTTGTTGCTAGTTTACACGCTGCCGTTGGTGTCATTGACGCCGCACGTGGTGTTTACTTAGCAGCAGCCTAATAGGGAGTAGATGATGGCTTTCATTATAAGCGGCGGATCAGTTTTAAGTTTTGCTGAGTATCAAGATGTTGTTGATCGTGATCAGCGCCTTTTCGATGCTAATGAAGGCCTCACAGACGATGTAGTTGAACCTCTATTAGTTAGGGCAACTGAACGCATACTCACAAAGTTGCGTGCCAGTGAATGGTGGATGAGTTATTACGTAAATCGTAACTCATCTACCACATTGCTTACTACTGCTGATATCCCTGCACTAGATGCTGGTAAAATCATTGATAGAAAAAATGATTTTACTGATCTATGCGTATTCACTGCATTAGGTGAATATGTGCTTCCGTTGATTGCTGACTTCGGTAACGATGATTCAGCAGAACGTAAGAAAATGGGGTATTATGTTCAGCGTGCCGACGCTCTTTTTGGAGAGTTGATTACTGCTGGAGATTGGTATGATTTCGATGACGATGGCACCATTCAAAGTCGCGAAAAGCAGCCAGGCCAATATAACTTGAAGAGAGTGAGATGAGACAGGCTATCTATGATTATATTAAAGGGTTAACATTAGGCACTTTCAGTGTCACTAATGAACTTCCTTGGGATGAAAACGGAACACCATTATACCTTAAGAACTTTAAGCGTATCTATGTGGATCGTGATCAAACTGCTGAAGAACCCACTTACTTAACTATGGATGGATCTGTTGTATTGAACACTGAAACTACAACCGTTCGTGTTTACTTCACTACGGATGCAAAACAACTGCCAAGCAACTATGACTCATTAGTGTCAACTATTAAACTAGGAAAACATACAACAGATATCGAAGATGTAAATCGTAGAGAATGTGATGTTGCTACTAGTTTCGAGAATGACTCTATGATCACAGAGTTCGAGTTCAGATTTACAAAACTAACATAAGAGGAATAAAGCAATGTCTTACATTTTATCAGCAGCCGGAAGCACTAATCCAGTTTTAACACTGGCTAGTGGTGTCACTGGCGACCTAGACATCCCATACTTACAAGATGTCACAATCAATAATGCTAACGACACTTTCACCTGGTCACAACTTGATCAGAGTGCTAAGTTACAAGTAGCAACTACTGCCACAAATAGTATCAGTGGTAACATTGTTGTTGATCCAACAACATTCTTTGGTGATGGCACATCCACTGCTGGAAGTGCTGCCGCTCTAGGATTGATCGGATTGTCAACAGAAAAAACTGAAGTATCGTTCAGCATCAATATCGGCGCAAAAACCGTTAGCGGTGTTGGCTATGTTACTGGTCTAGCACCAGCAGTATCAGCAGATAGTCCAGTTTGGGTTACACCTATCACTATCTCTGTCAGTGGTGAATACACTATCGCTTGATAGTATTCTAAACCAATAGAAACAGGGCTTTTTAGCCCTGTTTTCTTTTATACCGGTAAATACACTGAGAGGTAAGATTTATGGATATACTAGAGCAAAAAACAGATCAAGAGTTATTACAAAGCCTCATAGCAGAAACCGCCAAGTCACAGAATGAACTTAAATGTGCTCAACGTGACTTAGAAAAGGCGCAGAGTAGATTGTCTTTTTGTTTAGTGCTACTAAACAACTTGATTAACAGAACAGGAGATTAAAAGATGAAACTAAAAGACATAGCAACTAAACCAAAACTAATCAAAGTAGAACTTGACAACGAAGAAGTTATCAAAGAGTTCGGAGAACCCCTTGAGTTTCACACTTGGGACCGACAGCCTCTTGATGTCTTTATGAAGTTGGCTGGCGCTAGTAACCAAGACAGCGCATCTATGATTGATGTTGTTAGGACTCTAGTGCTTGATGAGAATGGAAAACAAATCATCGACAAAGACAATATGTTGCCCACTAATGTATTGTTGTTGGTGATTGCTAAGATTGTCGACAAACTGGGAAAGTAATAGGCGAGGATCCTGACTGGGATGATCCTGAAGTCAAGATCATGTTAACACTGGACAATCTCGCCCACCGATACGGTATGCTACCCAGTGAAGCATTTTCTAGAGGTGATACTCTAGATTTGTATGTGTTAGATTTAGGAGCGAGGTGGGAAACGCATAAGATTAAGGCTGCTGAAAGAGGAGAGTCATTCGATAAACCAAAACTCAGTGAAGATGAAATGCTAGCAATGATAGCAACGGTTAAGGAGCGTAAAAAATGATTAGAATGTCGGTCAGTGTTGTTAGAAACTTGATGAATTCAACATCAAAAAGGATTAAATCTAAACTTGCTACTTTGCCTAAGGAAGTTCATCGTGAGTTTGTAAAAGTTACTCCTATTGACACAGGTAATGCTCGCAATAAGACTAAACTTTTAGGTCAAACTATACACGCTCGTTATCCATATGCTAGAAGATTGGATAATGGTTGGAGTAAACAAGCACCTAATGGTATGATTAAGCCAACAAGAACATGGATGCGTCGACGCATTCAACAGATTTTAAGGAATAAGTGATATGGCCGGAGATTTAGATTTTAAAGTTAATGCTGATACCAGTGGTGCAAGACGAAGTCTTCAATCATTAGAAAGCAGTTTAGCCAGTGTTACTTCGGCATTTCAAGGTGTTATTGCCGCAGTTGGTATTACCAGCATAGTCAAGTTTAATGACTCAGTTACTGATCTAACCAACAAACTACGAATATTAGACAAAAGCCTAGGTGGTTCTCTCAATCAGTTCAATGCTGTGGCTGCTATTGCCATTGGTGCTAGAAGTGATCTAGCAGCCACTGGTGATTTATATTTCCGCATTGCTAGATCAGCAGATCAACTTGGTATTAGTCAACAAGAAGCAGCCACTATCACTGACAGTCTAGCCAAAGCAATGACAGCCAGCGGTTTAAGTGCTCAAGAGGCTGCTGGTCCTTTGTTACAGTTAGGACAAGCATTACAAAGTGGCAAGTTCCAGGGCGACGAACTACGCTCAATCTTAGAAGGTATGCCCATTGTTGCTAGAGCATTGGCTGATGAACTTGGTGTACCCATTGGCGCATTGAAAGAACTTGGTGCTCAAGGTAAAATCACAGGTGACACATTTGTCAATGCCATGCGTCGAGCAAGAGACAGCATTGTCACTGACTTTGCCAGTACAGTGCCTACTGTTTCACAAGCCTTCAATGTTCTACAAACAGAGATTGCTAAACTATTCAGCAACTTCGAATCACAAACACAAGCAGGAGCCACACTATCTAAGAGCATACTGTTATTGAGTTTCGAACTTAGTAAACTAGGAACTAACATCTCTGAGATTATAGGTCCCTTAGGCACATTCTTAAAGATCATATTGTCATTAGCAGCCGTTACGGTTGTAGGTAAGGCACTAAAAATAATAACTGGCTTATTTGCTGCTGCTGGTGCCGCTGTTACTGGCACTGCTGGTGCCGTTACAAGTTTGTCTACTACATTTGGAATATTGTTCAACAACATTAAGAAAATCATATCTGGTTTTATTCCATTGGGAAAAATACCTGAAGTTTTAGGTAGACGCTTTGGATTCTTAGGCAAAGGCATTGCTCTTTTATTAAAATCAGTAGGTGCTCTAGGTGCTGGCATTGCTACATTCTTTGGATTAGACAAGTTAGGCGAACAGTTAGAATCATTGAAGGATCCAGCCAGTGAAGCCAGCCAAAGTTTAGAAGAATATATGAAGAAGCAGGATGAAGCACTTGCTAAACTTAGTAGTCAGGCTCCTCCTAAGCCACCAGTGTATGTTGATCCAGACGCATTAAAAAAGGCATTAAGCCAAGTAGATAAGATCACCATTGGCTATCAACGTCAACTTGGCGATGCTGAAAAGAGATTAAGATTCGAACAAGAACTTATTGGCCTCACTGAGAGTGAGCGAGCAGTTAAAGAAGCATTGTTCAACTTAGAAAGTGAATACCTAAACACAGTTAATCAGTTAGTTGACGAATACGCCGAAAAGTCTAAGAGCAGTAAAGAAGAAGATAAGAAAGCACTTCCTGAAATACAGAAGCGCATACAAACAGTCAGTGAAGCATACAGTAAACAGATCGGTGTTGTTAAACAAATCACTGAAGGAACTGTCAAGCGATTAAATGTTGAAAAAGAACTGCAAGGTCTACTAGACTTCACAGCAACACAGACATTTGGCAGTCAGAAGAAGATTAGAGATCTACAACACGAAATCAACAGTTCTACTCTAACAACCATGGAGAAGAAGTATGCTGATATCAAGTATGCTGCCGATGAAGTTGCCAGAGCAGAAATAGATCGCATCAACAATGAACGTAGACGTCGTGGCGAAGTAACATTGTCTACATCTGAAGAACAAAAATACTATGATGCTGCCAAGAAAAACATTGATGACATCATGGCAAAAGAAAAAGAACGCTATGATGAAAGTCGTAAATGGAGCACTGGTTGGAAAAACGCATTCGATGATTATATTGAAAATGCCACTAATGCTGCCAAGGCTGCTGAAAGCATTTTCCAGAAAGCCACACAAGGCATGGAAGATGCCATTGTAAACTTTGCTAAGACTGGTAAGTTCGAGTTCCGTAGTTTTGTCAACAGTATCTTAGAAGAAATGTTGCGTGCCAACATTAGACAGTTGTTTGCTGGAGGTCTTGCTGGAGGAGGAGGTGGCTTCTTTAGTGGACTAGGCAAACTAATGGGATTTGCTGGTGGTGGCGTTATCCCAACTAATGCGCCAGTTATAGTTGGAGAGCGTGGACCTGAGTTATTGATGGGTGCTGCCGGAAATCGTGTTGTGCCAAACAATGCATTAGGTGGAAATGTTGTAACTTACAATATCAATGCTGTTGATGCTATGAGTTTCAAGCAGATGTTAGCACAAGATCCAAGTTTCTTATATGCTGTAACGGAACAAGGACGTAGAACACTACCACAAACTAGGAGATAAGAATGACAACAGCATTCCAAACAGTATTCGACAATGCTGAAACATTGTCAATCAACAAAAGAAAGAAAGTAAGCCAAACTCAATCCAGAGATGGTACCATTAAAACAACCAGCCTAGGTGGACAAGCATGGCAGTTCGAAGTAAAACTGCCAGATGGTCCTAAATGGACTACCTATAGGCCCCTTATAGAGGCTATGGAAGCATTAGATAGGGTTACAGTGGGACAAGTGCAAATCAATAAAACTGGACAAGAGTGGTTAAGTGGTTATCAAGGTGATTTAACTGACACTTCAGCAGTGACAGTGAGTTTTGTGTCAGGAAATACATTGACAATCACTGGTGGAGCAAGCCTAGGCAGTGGTTATAGATTTCGCGCTGGTGATTTTATTCAACTAGGCACCACTGGCAGTGTTTATACAGTGTCAGAAGATGTTGAATTCGACAGTGATACTATCACTGTTCATCGCCCAGTGCGTGAAACTGCTGGTAGTTACACTTTATTAGTTGGTGCTAATGTAGTTTGGAGTGTGATTTGTGTTAACTTCCCTAAGTGGACTATATTTGCTAGAGATCAGATTAGTTGGGATGGAGCGTTTATCTTTGCGGAGGCACTCTAATGCCATTAGATCTTTCAAGTTATTCGAACATACAGAGCAATCTGTTTGTCAAGATAGACATTCCAGACTATGAAATATTGACATTCAGCGACTATCACAAGGCATTGACTATCGAAGGAGATGTCTATGATGGTTTAGGTCAACTGTTGGCCATTGGTAATACTACCAGCAATCTTAGAGCAACACCTGGTGAAATAAGTGTAAGCATTTCAGGTATTCCTACAGGCAATATCACAGATATTCTAAACAACAAAGTTAAAGGCAGTAGTGTAAAAATCTATCGTGCTTTTTTCGATGTTACCACTGGTGAAATATTAAGCACATCGGGCAACCCTGCTGGCAAGTTTCAGGGTGTTGTATCGAACTTCGAAATCACAGATGATTTAGACATTGGTGCTGATACTGGTACTATCACATTGGTATTAACTGTGACTTCAGTAGTAGAACTTTTAAACAATAAAATCACTGGACGTAGAACAAACCCAACAGACCAAAAACTATTCTACCCCACTGATGTCTCAATGGATAGAGTTCCAAGTCTAGCCAAGAGTAACTTTAACTTTGGAGCACCCCAATGAGTTTTCTTTCAGGATTAGTTAACTTTGGTAAATCTGCTTTCAGTTTCTTAACTGGAAACAGCATTGCCAGCACATTAGTTAGAACTGTTGGTATTGGATTAGTCCTTAATCAGTTAAGCAAGAATGCGCTTAAAGACAACAACACCGGTGACAATGCTAACATTGACAAAGGTGTAAGATTACAAGTTCCACCAGCAAGCGATAACAAGATTCCAGTGCTATATGGTACGGCGTTCTTTGGAGGTATCATAACAGATGCTTACATGACTGCTGACAACAAGACCATGTATTACTGCCTAACACTTAGTGAAAAAACTGGCATAAAACAAAGCGACAGCCTTGATAGTTCTTATGTGTTTAAGGACATATATTGGAATGATCAACGCATTGTATTCAACAGTGATGGTATCACAGTAAACTATACCGTTGATAGAGAAGGCACTGTTGATCTAAGTGCCAGCGGACTAGTTAAGGTCTATTGTTTTGCTGGATCTAGCACAGAACCACAAGTTCCAGAGTCCTACACTAATCCAAGTTTAAGCAACGCATATGACGTAATGCCCAACTGGACAGCAAATCATACGATGAATGATTTGGTTTTTGCCATTGTGCGTGTTGACTATAATAGAGAAAAGAACGTTACTGGACTAGGTACAGTTAAGTTTCATCTTGAAAACTCAATGCGTGATCCAGGCGACGTATTGTATGACTATATGGTTAACCCCATGTACGGTGCAGGTATTGCTACCAGTGAAATCAATGACCTAAGTGATCTAACTACCTACAGTCAACAAAATCTAAGTTATGAAGATCAAGGCACTGGAGCAGAAACACTAGAAGATAGATATCAGATTAATGGTGTTATTGATACTGCTAAACCAGTGTTAGATAACATTGAAACGATCTGTTCAAGTGCTGGTAGTTGGTTAAGTTATAACATCCACGAAGGTAAGTGGGGTGTTGTAATCAACAAGGCTGGCACAAGTCAAGCAAGTTTTAATGATTCGAATATTTTAGGCAGCATTTCATTGAGTGGCACTGGTCTACAAGACTTGTATAACTCAGTAAAAGTTCAGTTTCCACACAGAGACTTAAGAGACAGTGGCGACTTTGTCAGCATTGAAATCCCAGATGTGGATAGAAATGCCAACGAAGAAGATAACACACTCAACATCAGTTACGACATCATCAACGAACCAATCCAGGCTCAACTACTAGGCTTTATTGAACTAAAACAAAGTAGAGTAGATCTGGTCATTAAGTTCCAGACAGATTTTAGTTACATTAGTTTGCGTGCCGGTGACCTCATAGACGTCACTAACACTAGATTCGATTTTACCAACAAACTATTCCGCATAATAACAATCACCGAGGTACAAAACGATGATGGTGCGTTAATGATGGAAATAACTGCTTTAGAGTATGACAGCAATGTCTATTCTACTGCTGACTTATACAGATACACAAGAACAGACACCAATGGTATCATAACAATCGGTAGCATTGGTGTCCCCGGAACACCTCAAGTAACAAAGTATGAAGTAGATGCTAGACCTCGCATACTTGTTGAAAGTTTGGCACCCACTGGCGTTGTTGAGGGTTTAGAGTTTTGGTTGAGTAATGACGTCACTGAACTGGAAGAGAACAGAAACTATACTCTGATTGCGACTCGTAGACCAGAAGGTGGTGGAACATTCACCAGCGGCACAAACATTACATTAGACTATGATAATCTTGACGCCAGCAACTTTGTAATCAAGACTCGAGGCTTTAACACCGTTACAGTGGGTCCTTTTAGTAATCCAAGTGGCTATGTTTACTTTGCCCCAACACAGATAACAGATGGTATTGGACCAGACACTGGAGTTTTCGATTCTACTGGTGGCTTATTAACAGCGCTGGCAGCAGTCGAACTACTGAGCAAAGTAGATGGCCTATTTGGTGGCAGCGCAACTGGCACTATCATAGACAAAATCTTAGATAGTCTATGGCCAGATAGAACTAGCAACATGACGGCTGCTGAACTGCTACAAGAAGACACAGCCTTCTTAAGTGAACTCAGCGGAACAATCAATGATCTCAACAATGTCAGTATTGATGAACTACAAGACGTAGATACAACTACTGTTACTCCTACAGTTAATGACAAACTAACCTGGGACGGTGCTAACTGGGTACCAAGTGGTGCTACTGAAGCCAGTGGTGCTGTGGTTGCTTGGGCAAGAGCAATGGTGTCAGGCGAAGATATGTTGATTGACAGCAGTTTTAACATTGACACACAAGTTGACAAAGTTTTTACTGACGATAAGAGAGATTGGAAGTTTAGTTTTTCAACAGCACAACCTGGCAATGCCTATGTGGTATTGGCCACTAATGGACGAGCATCAACCTACACTGAAGGATCTAGCAGACCTAGTGCTGCTAAAGTATTCAATGTTTATAACCAAACAGTAGATAGTTTTATTATATCTGCTGATGACGGTCTTGCTGATGGTGATTTAATCTATCTAGCAGTTGTTGGCACTACTGGCATGGCTGGTGCCAACTTATTAGAAGTAATCAGCAAGACACCTAGCGACAGAGCCACACACGGAAATCCCTTAACTGATGGCACAGGAGACGAAGTTGCCCACAATGCCACTGTTTCTATAACATACAATGTCAGTGATGTCTATTCATTGGCTAAAGGCACTGGTACTGCTAGACTTTATAAAAGTGATGGAACATTGGCGGGTTCATTGCCAGCCGCAAACTTAACCATTCAAGGCAATGTTGTTACACTACCGTTCGCAGATAGAGACTACGAAACTGATTATTATATCTTAATGGAAAAAGGTATGATTACCGGTCAAGGTGAAAGCGTAACTTATTACAGTCCAAGTATTGGAACTCCTACATTCTGGAACTTCCATACTAGACCCGAAGCCCCACCGGCACCACAAAGTGATCTTGCTCCGCCACCAGTTAGCCCAAGTTACGATCCGGCAAACTTTAAACCAACTCCTGTTACTTGTAAGAGTTTAACCTACTTAAAATACATTACACAGAGCAAGTATACTGCTGGCAGTAACAATAAGGTTCACAAACAAAGCAACATTAAACTGGTATTCAACAATCCAATCCAGTTAGGTACCAGCGGAACTATTACCATTGCTTCCAGCAGTGGCACACACCAGCAGTTCAACATTGCTCATACATTTAAGAGCAACAAGGTCAGTGAACTACTATGGATAGATGAAAACAACGATAAGGCGTTGGTTGTCAACCCAACAGTAGATTTTGTACCTGGTAGAACTTATTGGTTAACTATTACTGCTAACTGCGTTTATGATCAATGTGGTATCAATGGCAACCAAGCCATACTTGATACAAGTATTATTAGATGGACAGTAGATCCAGGGCCAAGCCCAACTTGATAAGGAATAAGTGATGGCGCTTTATAGAAGTATTAATGAACAAGGTATAAATCTTTCATTTGTTACCCAAATCACAAAAGGTTTTGGTTATTTGGAAGTGTTAGATGCTAGTGACAATGTCAAGGGCTTTGTAAAAAGTCAGAATGAAGAACTGGTTACGATTACAGATTTAGTAGTTGGTAGAACTAGATTGAATGTTTCTAGTTCATTAACTGCCACGGCGGATTTATAAGGATTAACATATGATTTGCGAATGCCCAAGTGATTATTATTTAAAGGAAGGTGTTGTTGACATCTCAATGACTAGTGCTGTCTATGTAGCAGATCCTAT
>ENA-UPTJ01000526-UPTJ01000526.1-marine-metagenome-genome-assembly--contig:-NODE-526-length-23979-cov-5.830463_pt1 | contig 23979 bp, 19 predicted proteins | sample MGYA00238168_ERZ767080 | MGnify/ENA primary metagenome ERZ767080 (study PRJEB28935, sample SAMN06266237) | marine metagenome | isolation source: Columbia River Estuary | place: USA:Columbia River Estuary... | reverse complement strand
ATCTATTTTTTGAGAGTCGTGTTCGTGATTCATTTTTAACGATTAGAGGTAAGAAGTTTGGATTCTAAGGGCATTGAATTTACTTGCTGCTGTATGAAAGCAAGGGTGTTCATGAATTGAGGATTTTCCTTGAGCCAATTTTCTAATTTTGTCAATTCTTCCTTATCCATAAGTCCTGCTGCATATTTCGTAAATGCATTTGATTCTAATTGTTCTTTCATGTTCAGACAGGGTTATTCATGTCTAAAACACACAAAAGTTATTTATCCCCCAAAAAAAAAATTAAAATCTTTTCAGATAAATAGTTTCGATCAACTTTACAACTTCAAATCCGTCTGAAATAGGGGTGTCAATAGGTTGATTGTGATTTAACACATCTATGCAATTTTGAATGACTTGCGCATGATTTGATGCGCTTCCTTGATACCCTGGGTACTGATTCGGGGCTGGTGATTCAGGAAGACTAGGGGGTACATAATTTTTTATATCGCAATAATTGACATGGTTCATGTATTGTCCTCCAATTTGAATACTTCCATTTTGAGCAATGATTTGCAAGCTACTTTCAAGGTTTCTGTTATAAACAGAAGTAGTGTAATGAAAACTTCCTTGGGCCATTTGCTGAGTAATGAAATGGAATCTTCCACTATCTTCAAATTCTGTATTGTGTTTATGGTTAAAGTTGAAAAACTCTGTATATGTGATTTCTACAGATCCAAAAAGCCAATAGATCACATCAATAAAATGCGAGAATTGAGTGTAAAGTGGACCACCGTCAAGTTCCAATGTTCCATGCCAATGATTGGGTTTATAATATCGATCATCGCGATTCCAAGCGCATTGAATGTGAATATTGTAAATTTCTCCTAATACTTTTTCGTCTAAAACTGATTTTAACCACTGGACTACCGGTGAGTATCTGTTTTGCATTACACAAAATACCTTTCTATCATTTTGCATTGCAGATTCAGTCAAGAGTTTGGCTTCTTTGGTTGACAAAGTCATTGGCTTTTCAATGATTACATGTTTTCCGTGGTTTAAAGCAATAAGTGCATGTTCGGCATGTAATCCATTAGGTGTGCAAACATTTACCACATCTACGGATTTTGATGATATCAAATCTTCTATACTGCTGCTGCAAAAGGTAGAACCATTGATTTGAAATTCATGTATTTGAGGATCTGAATATCCAATTAATTCAGAAAATGGATTTGAGTTTATTTCCTGTGCATGTCGCTTACCGATATGCCCCATCCCCAAGATTCCAAACCCAATTATTTTTGTCATGTACCTCGCAAAAATGCAAAACTTTTCAGAGAGTTGGCCAAAGAATATTAATTTGCAGGTTCATTTATGTCAACGGAAAAGATTTTAGTCATTGGTTCTTGCGGTCAGTTAGGAACAGAGTTGGTTGAGTCTCTTAGAGAAATTTATGGTGAGTCTAATGTAATTGCCTCAGATATTCGCAAATCTGAAAGCGAAGTATTTCAATCTGGGCCCTTTGAAACATTAGATATCTTAGATTCAACTAGATTCAAGGAAATTTTGATGAAATACAAGCCAAAGCAAGTATATCATTTAGCCGCTTTATTAAGTGCAACGGCTGAAAAGAATCCTGAATTTGCTTGGAAGTTGAATATGGATGGATTATTTCATGTATTGGATGCTGCCAAAGAAGAAGGCAGTGGAATTGGTCGAGTTTATTGGCCGAGTTCTATAGCAGCTTTTGGACCAAACACACCTAGGTTTGATACGCCTCAATATGGGCCTATGGACCCTACCACAATGTATGGCATAACTAAGTATTCTGGTGAATTATTGATTCAATATTACTACAATCGATACGGCGTGGATACCCGTAGTTTGCGTTATCCTGGATTGATCGGATATAAAAGTGCACCGGGCGGAGGAACTACTGATTATGCCGTTGCAATTTATCACGATGCATTGCGCGAAGGTAAACATGAATGTTTTTTAGGTGAGGGTACTACCTTGCCGATGCTTTACATGCCTGATGCGTTAAAGGCTACATTAGAAGTGATGCACGCTCCTGCGGAAAAGATTGGTATGCGCATGAGTTACAACTTAGCAGGAATGAGTTTCGCCCCCGAAGAAATAGCTGCAAGCATACAAAAGCATTTACCTGATTTCAATATTTCCTACAATCCAGATTATCGTCAGGCCATTGCCAACAGTTGGCCAGCTGTCATTGATGATTCATTGGCTCGCGAACATTGGGGATGGTCACCGGAATATGACTTGGATTCTATGACAACAGATATGTTGTTGAATATTAAAGAGATGTATTTTTAGTCGGTAGTTGGTAGTCGGTAGTTGGTAGTCGGTAGTCCGAGGTCGATGGTCGATGGTCTGGTGGCTGGAGACTTGGGACTAGAGACTAGAGACTAGGGGCTGGAGGCAAGAGTCTAGAGACCAGTGACTAGTGGCTTTGTTCTGATACCCGAAACCTGAATCCTAGTACCCGAAGCCTGGCACCCGGTATCAAAAATTACTACTTACCGTAAAACGCACACCGCTAAAAGCAGGTTCTTCGCGGCAGATACCACCACTACAGTTTACTCCTTGTTGCTGTTTCAAGTAACTGAGAGTGTAAAAACTGTTGTTATGGTTGTAGCTCATGAAAATTATTGGATAATGTAATACTCTGTTTTCAATGGTCATTCTTTCGTAGCGGTGAGGTTCTATGTTGACCATGTCGCCAACCGAAAATGAAATTTCTTTACTGAAATAGTATTCAATCATTAAGTTCGCAAATGAACCTTGATCTTTATCGGTTTTGAGGTATTGCGCTTCAATTCTAAGGCTTTTACCTTTGCCAATTTTGTGCAACCATTCTGCAAACGGGGTGATGGTGTAAACAGGTTCGTATTCCGGTTCTTGTTCGTAACGGGCTTGATTGTAATAAATTGATTGAAGTCCTAGCTTAAGTGTATGTTTTCCAACATTTTGTATGAGCTGTCCGTTGTATTCACGAAAAAGTTGAATGGGCTTCATGGCGTTAGAAGAAGAGTCAAACGCGCCGTTGTGCGCCAAAGATTGAACGTAACTAGCGTTGAATGATAAGCGAGTGGATTTATTGATTTTAGCATCCAATTCCATTTGTATGCCGTTTTCACCAAGGTCTTGAGCAGGGGCGTTATATCGCGCCATCAGTCTGTATGTATTTTGGCGGGTCATTGATGGCAAATAACTTATCAATCCATTGAGAAGGTTTTCTCTTGGGGATGTTCTGAGCGTGAAATGGTCGACATGTCGGGCTTGTAGATTAAATCCAAGATTTAAAGTATTCTGTTTTGTTTGAGAAACCAATTTAGTTTGACCCTTAACTACTCTTTCAATTTGAGTTGTTTTAGGTTTGCCTATTTTGATGGTTTTTGAACCCCAGCTGAGGTTTCCGTAAAAGACTTTGCCATTTTTGAGGGCAAGTTTGTTGTTGAAATCTACGATGGCCTCTGGGGATTTAAAATTTGCTTCTCCTCCGATGGAGAAATTCCCTTTGGTGTAGGTGGCGTAACCATTAAAGCCGTATACATTGTATTTGGGGTAGAATTGGTCTTCGCGATCGTAACTATTGATGATGGAAACCAATTCATCCATCGTTTGGCGATCTATGTTGCGATTTAGTGCAGAAGCTCCTAGGTTTAGCATGCCATATTTGGCATCCATACCAAGGTCAAGTTCCCCTTCGAGGTTAATTCCGCTGATAACTTGAGGGCTGGTGCTAAAGCGGGTATCAGCAAATTTGTTTCCCTTTTGGTTTCCAGAGAAGGCTTTGATTTTCCAATCATCATTCAGGTCATAAACCAATCTTACGCCTTGCATGGAGTAATCTATACCAATTTGTCTTTGTTCATAAGCCCTGAAAAGAATACCAGAGCCGAACTGATCATAAAACGAGCCAACTGTGATGTTTAAATCATTGAGTTGTTTGCTGGCTTGCCAGAAGCCAATGCCGTGAGCTGTATAGGCATCTAAAGGGTCGAGAAGTGGTGAATTGTTGAAGGCATCGTAGCGCACAACAAAATTGTATCCTTTGATGCGGTATTGCATGAAAAGCCATGCGTCAACACTTGCGGTGTTTTCTAGATAGACACGGGTGTTAGCTCCGATTTTATCGTCGCGAAGGTATTTTTGGTAGTTAAGTAGCAGGTTTCCGCTGAATTGGCCTTGGTCTTCTGATTTTTGCGCGAGGGAACTTCCCCAGAAAGAAAAGGAAAAAAGCGCCAAAAACACTCGATTTAATTTCATAACGTAGTGCAAATATGCGAAAATCCCTCCACTAAGACGTATTTTTGTAGTTCAATGAGCACACAACCAGCAGCAGAAAAGACATCCAGAAAACTTTACATTGAGAGTTATGGCTGCGCCATGAATTTTTCAGACAGCGAAATTATTGCTAGCATCATGGGGGAACACGGTTTTGTGAATACCCAAGATGAGTTAGATGCAGATGTGATTTTTTTGAACACTTGTGCAATTAGAGATAATGCAGAGCAGCGAATTAGGCAGAGATTGATTCATTTGCGACAAAATAAAAAGCATAATAATGAATTGATTATTGGTGTTTTGGGTTGCATGGCTGAGCGTTTGAAAAGCAAATTGTTGGAAGAAGAGCACTTGGTGGATGTGGTTGCTGGGCCAGATAGTTACCGTGAGTTACCCAAATTGGTTGCGGAGGTTGATGAGGGTGGAAGAGCGATCAATGTATTGTTATCGAGAGAAGAAACTTACGGAGATTTAAATCCGGTGCGATTGAATTCAAATGGGGTAACTGCATTTGTGTCAATCATGCGTGGCTGTGATAACATGTGCAGTTTTTGTGTAGTTCCTTTTACTCGGGGAAGAGAAAGAAGCCGAGATCCTGAGAGTATTGTAAAGGAAGTGATTCAACTGAAGAATCAGGGATATAAAGAAATTACTTTGTTGGGGCAGAATGTCAACAGTTATTTGTGGTTTGGTGGCGGTCCGAAGAAAGAATTCAAGAGTTTAACCAAGGAGGAGCAAGACAATTCGGTAGATTTTGCTGATTTGTTGGAAAAAGTGGCAGTGGCTGTTCCCAATATGAGAATAAGATACAGCACCAGTCATCCTCGAGATATTAATGAGAAGGTAGTTGAGACCATGGCTAGATACGAGAATATCTGTAACTACATTCACTTGCCGGTTCAGAGTGGGAATACCCGTGTTTTGGAAGCGATGAGCAGAAATTACAGCAGAGAATGGTACATGGAAAAAATAGAGATGATTCGCAGAATCATACCAGACTGTGGTATTTCGAGTGATATCATTGCTGGATTTTGTACTGAAACAGAGGAGGAGCATCAAGATACATTATCGCTGATTGAATGGGCTAAATTTGATTTCAGCTACATGTATAAGTATAGTGAGAGGCCAGCAACACCTGCTGCAAAAAAGTTCAGTGATGATGTGCCCGAAGAAGTTAAAGGTAGAAGATTGAGCGAGATCATTGCGGTTCAGAATAGAATGTCGAAAGAGAGAAATTCTGAGTATGTTGGAAAAGAGGTTGTGGTATTGGTTGAGGGTGAAAGCAAAAAGAGTGAACAAGACTGGATGGGAAGAAACGACCAAAATGTAGTAGTAGTTTTCCCAAAAGAACACTATAAAAGAGGTGATTTAGTTAAAGTTTTAGTTGAGAGAAATACAACTACAACCTTGATAGGCAAAGCGGTTCATTAAAATAAATACATCTACCAAAAATTGGGGATGGTTTTATTCTGTTTCGGCATTAGATTTGCTATCGTTTAATAATGCCGGCGCAAATCTTTAACAGACTGTATAACCTTTTTTTCTTTTGGCGTCCAAAAAGAAAGAGGGTATCAGTAATACCGGCATCGGTGTTGAAATATAGAAAGAGCATACATCATGCTGAAAAAAATGCCGCTTTGAAGGTGATAACTTATTGCAAGAAACATTATTTAGAGAGTTCTTTGATAGATGTTCTTTTTAATGCGGAACTTCAATATGAAACTGAGAAATATCGCATTCAACATGAATATCCTCACTTGAAAGAGATTGTCAAAGAAGACATTCGTAAGGCTAAGGATGAAAAGTATGCTGTTTTGAAAGAGGAACTTGAAGAGGCAGATTATCAAAAATATCGGTCTCATCGAAGAATGCACAAAGCAAAGAGCTAAAAGCTACTGATTTGATTTATAGGTCCCAAATGCGGGTACGACGTTCTTGTGCGTATTTGCCAATGTTTATCCAAAATGCAGCCACTAAATAAAAAATAATGGGCGAACCTAGAGTGAAAAAAGAAGCGTAAACAAAAGAAAGCCTAACACTTTTTGTTGAGATGTTCATGTAATCAGCCAACTGACTGCATACTCCGAACATTGATTTTTCAAGAGTATATTTAAAAATTTGAGCCATTGGTTAAAGAATATCAATCAAATATAACACTTTTGGATCCTATTGGTTTGAAGAAAAGGCCTGTTCAAGATAAAAAGGACTCATTTTTTTACAAAATTGTTCAGTGTACTGATTGGAAAGGTCTCTAATTACCATAGTTTCCTCTATTTTGGGGAATTCGGTTTTGCGTAAAAATAGTATTTGTAGATGAGCCTTTTTGCTTGGATTGGAATGAATAAAGATGGTTTTAATATTGAATAAATTTAGATTGCTTAAATCTATAATTTGTTCTGTTGGGAGCAGAATAACAGCGGTGCCATCATCAGATAATAATTTATTGACGAGGATAAAAAACTTTCTCATCTCGCCATTTTCAAAATGTCTTGCTTTTGATTTTACTAAATTTTTCGATTTTAATTGATTTTCGAAAAACGGAGGATTTGAGATAATTGCATCAAAATTTGAAAAATCTAAAATACTGTTAGGTTTAAAAAAATCACCTTCCAATAGATGATATCGATTTGTAAGTTCTAGGGACTTTTCATTTTGGTGAAAATTCTTACGGGCACATGAAACACTTTCGTTATGAAAATCAATTCCCCAAAGGGTTGCTTCAGGGTATTTTTGGGCCATGAAATGAAGTAAAAGTCCGGTTCCTGTTCCTAGGTCTAAAATTTTTTGGGGATGCTCAAATTCAGCTAATGCTCCAAATAGACATGCATCAGTGGTTACTGGTAAACTTGCATCTTCCTGATTTATGGTAAAATTTTTAAAATTAAATGGTTTGCGTTCTTTGTTCATATCCCCCAAAAAACTAAAGTGAATTTAAATTGAACGTTGAGGGTGAATTAGAAATAGTAGCTTGATTATTTTTTAAATGAATTAAGTGAGTAGCATTGGGAATGGCAGTATCAATATCGTGCGTACTTACAATGATTATTTTATCAGTAGCAATGGTTTTTAAGGTATTCCAAAAATGGATTTTAGCAGGATAATCGAGGAACGCGGTGGGTTCATCCATTAGAATGACCGGAGTGTTCTGAAGTAAACAACGAACTAGCATTATTTTTTGCTTTTCGCCGTCAGAACAGTGTCCAAATGTTTTGGTAATTAATTGAGAAATCTCTAGGTTTTCAAACCAATTTTTTGCCTTGTTCTCTGACTCTAGGGAGTATTTTATGCTGCTGCATGCTACCTCAAGTGCAGTTAATAATTCTACCTGCGGTGGGGTGCTTAACATCAATGATATTAGAGTGGCTCTTTGATTTGATTTGAGTTGATGAATATCTAAATTGTTTATGCTGATATTTCCAGAAAGTGGCGAATATATCCCCATGAGAGTTCTCAAGAGTACAGATTTTCCTGTGCCGTTTCTGCCCAATAGTAATGCAATTGTACCCGGCTCAAAATGGAAGTCGATACCATTTTGGAGGTGTTTCACTTGATCTTTTTGATTGAAGCCTGTGCTTAATTGATTTACTTTTAGCATGAATCTGTTACAAAAATGGGATATTCGCAGCGGTTTATGCAATTTTTTTTAGAAGTCACCAACGAGGATCTTCCCATAGTGAGGGAATTGGCACAACGAATTTGGAATGATCATTATCCGGCCATCATTGGGCAGGAACAAGTAGATTATATGCTTGAGAGGATGTATGATTTAGAAAGTTTGAGTTTACAATTGCAAAAAGGTGATTTATTCTATTTGTCAGCGGTTGGCGAAAGTGAAGATAATTTGGTTTATGCAGGCTTTGCCTCAGTGAAGGATTTTGGGGACGGAAGGTGGTTTTTAAATAAACTTTATGTTGATACAGATCTTCAAAGAACCGGATTGGGCAGGGGTTTGATTGACTTTCTTATTGAGGAGCACAATATGAGTGAATTGCGTTTGCAGGTTAATAGACAAAACTACAAAGCAATCAACTTTTATTTTCGAAATGGCTTCGTTATTGAAAGTGTAGCCGACTTTGATATCGGTGATGGATATTTCATGAATGATTTCATCATGCTTAAGGTTTGTAAACCTTAAATTTGCGGCGTGTTAGCGCTAAACGACTTTTCTTTTGAATTTGCAGGTAGATATTTATACCGGAAAGCCACATGGCATATCAAGCCAAATGAGAAAATTGGACTTGTAGGTCTAAATGGGACGGGAAAATCAACTTTATTGAGATTAATTTCAGGGGAATATGAGCTGAGAGAAGGGTCTCTTTCCAAAGCCAACAATTTGAAATTAGGTTACTTAAACCAAGATTTATTGAGTGTGGTTTACGAAGAATCTGTGCGGGATGTTGTATTGTCTGGAAGAGAAGATTTGGTTCGAATAGATCAGGAGATACATCGATTACTCGAAGAAATTGAGGTTAATTATGATGATAAGCGGTTAAATAGATTGTCAGAACTACAAGAGCAATTTGGGCATTTGGGCGGTTACGATTGGCAGTCTCAGGGCGATAAAATTTTAGAAGGACTTGGGTTCCCAACTGATTGGTTGACTCGACCGTTGAAAGAATTGAGCGGAGGTTGGCGAATGAGGGCGCTTTTAGGTAAGTTGTTATTGATGGCGCCTGATTTATTGTTGTTGGATGAGCCTACCAACCACTTAGATTTGCCCACCATTGAATGGTTGGAAAATTATTTGGTTGAATATCAGGGTACCTATGTCATTGTATCTCACGATAAGCACTTTTTGGATAAAACTGTAAATAGAATTGCCGAAGTAGCACATCAACAGATTTTTCATTATAAGGGTAATTTTACCCAATATTTGGAACAGAAAGAAGAGCGAGATGCTTTGTTGGAACGTCAATTTGCGAATCAACAAGATTATATCAGACAGCAAATGCGATTCATTCAGCGATTTAGGTCAAAAGCATCTAAGGCTACTGCAGTTCAGAGCAGGGTGAAGCAATTAGAGAAATTAGATCGCATTGAATTAAAGGATAATGAAACGAGAGAGTTTGACATTAAATTCAACATTCGCATAAAACCTGGTAAAGTGGTTACTGATATTTTGGATGTCAGCAAGAGTTATGGGGACATGTCGATTTTAAGAAAGGCCTCGGCTCAGGTTCTTAGGGGAGATAAAATTGCTTTGATCGGTGCCAACGGTAAAGGTAAATCAACGCTACTAAGAATGATTGCCGGAACAGAACCTTTTGAAGGTAAAATTGATTTGGGCTGGAATGTTGAAACTGCTTTTTTTGCTCAGCATCAGTTGGAAAGTTTGAATTTGAAAAGTGATTTATTGAATGAGATAGGAACTGTAAGTGCTGAATATACCGAAAAGGAACTGCGAACAGTATTGGGTTGTTTCTTATTCACTGGAGAGGAAGTTTTCAAAAAGGTAAAAGTATTATCTGGAGGTGAAAAATCAAGGTTGGCTTTGGCAAAGACATTGATAACGCAGAGTAATTTCCTTTTGTTAGACGAGCCGACCAACCACTTAGATATGTTTTCAGCGGCAGTTTTAGCCGAAAGCCTTGATAATTATGAGGGTTCTCTTTTGTTTGTAAGCCACGATCGAACTTTCATTAGCAGGGTTGCAAATAAGATTTGGTGGATTGAAAATGGATTGTTGAGGGAGTATCCAGGTACCTATGATGAATACAATGAATGGATTGCCACTCGCCCAGTAGTTGAGGTAGTTCCTGAGGAAAAGTCAAAAGCGGCTGTTGAGGTTAAAACCTCAGTGACTAATTTAAAAACAGGAGTTTCAAAGAATCAAATTCAACGTTGGGAGACTCAAATGTCGGAGTTACAAGAAAAAATAGATTTATTAAAATCCAACCAATTGAATATTGAGTCCAATATGGTCTTACCAGAAGTAGCTTCTAGGTCTGAAGAGTTGTTAAAGTTAACAGCAGAACATTCTGCTTTAATAAAGGATATAGAGAAGTTGCAAGTGCAATACGACGAAATTCTCGAGCAATGGATGGAGTTTCACGAATAATTTCAGTCCATTTTCATTATTATTGAAGATGCGTCAACTTCTATTACTTCTTTTAGGTGGCCTTTTCATAGGGCAATCACTTGCTACAACTGATAGTTCTTTGAGGTATGAAAACGCCATATATGAAGGTGATGTTCGGTCAATTCAACTTTTAAATTCTAGCAGTGGATTTAATTTTCCTGTAATCAGTTTAGGAAATGAGCTAGAAACTCTAAAATTATCTTTTGACCAATTAACCAGTGAGAGAGATTACTTTCAATATACTTTAATTCATTGCAACTCAGATTGGACACCCTCGGGTTTGCCAAGAACCTTATCAATCGATGGCGTTGGTTTTGAGAATATAGACAACGCTAGTTTTTCCAATGGAACCTTAACGCAATATGTTCATTATGAAGTTTCTCTTCCTACTGAAAACACTAAGCCAAAGGTGTCTGGAAATTTCTTGTTGGTTGTATATCGGAATTTCGATGAAGCAGATATCATTCTATCGCGTAGGGTAATGGTGTTGTCAAGTAAAGGTGCGGTAAACGTTGCAGTGAATCAAAGTAGTCAGGTAGAATTTCGTGCTCAGCAACAACAGGTAAATTTTGTTTTTAATAAGTCTTCGGCTTCGTATTTTATTCCCAATCCATATACAGATTTAAAAACTGTTGTTCTCCGCAACGGTGAGTGGAAGGAATCAATTTCTGATTTAAAACCGCAATTCATCAAAGGGAATTCTTACGAATTCAATCAAATGATGGGTACACAGTTTGATGGTGTCAATGAATACAGGTTCTTTGATATGCGCAGTTTACAAATTGCTCAGGCTGGTGTTAAAAAACGGGCGAATATTGCCAATCAAAAACATATTTGGCTTATTTCTGATAAACCTAGAACCTTTGATCGTTATATGAATTGGCGAGATTATAACGGACGGATATTATATGATAATAGAGATTTACCAGAGGCTACTCGTGTTGAAAGCGATTATGTTTTTGTTCATTTTTCATTAATAATGCCTGCAATTAAAGAGGAGATTTATTTATATGGTGAATTAAGTGATTGGGAAATAAAAGAAGGGTTAAAAATGTATTACAATACTGAAAGTAACCAATATGAGGCGGTAGTTCCATTAAAGCAGGGATATTATAACTATTTATTTTGTGCAGTATCTCCGGATGGAAGTAGGAACTTCAAAACAATAGAAGGTTCACATTCAATAGCAGAAAATAATTACATGGTTCTGGTTTATCACAGAAACCAAATGATGTCTTATGATGAACTTATTGGATACGGGCTGGTAAACTCACAGCCAACGAGGTAAATTTCTGGATATGGGTTTAGAGTTACGGGATACCGACTGCGCGTTGTAGGTGGGTTATTTTAGTTGGTATATTTTTATGCCCGAGTACGTTTGACCTTTGGCGAATTTCAGAGCCCAATTTGGAAGCATTGTTGATGAAACTGGACGGTATTCTGCAATGAATCTGTTGAATTTGGATTTTGGAAGTGTGTCGTGGGTGATAATAAATACTTTTTTATAGGGTTGCCAATCTATTGGGTAATAGTCAAAGGCATAATCTAACCTACGATAACTTGAATATTTCTGAATCGAATACGTGTAATACGCTCCAATTGCATCTCCGATTAATAGTGTTTTTTCTTTGGGCAAATGCTCTGATAGGAAATCGTAAACTTGTTCTGGGTTGCGTTCGGATTTTTGGAGTTGTGCGGCGAGGTGTCGTCCCCCGAAAGAAAAAAATCCATTGAAAGCGAGTAAAATGGTGAAGTAATGAATGATTTTGGTTTGAAAATTGAGCCAAGGAAGTTGTGGGAGTGTAATTAAAGCCAATAACAAGAGTGGCGGAAGATATCGGTATTGAGGGGAGGCCAATGCAAATAAAAAGACAGAGAAAAAGAACAGAGCGGTGAGGTTTTGATATTGGGGTTTAAATAGGGGTTTTTTGGTGATAAACAAGATGGTGGAAATGATTAATATGGCCCAAAATAGGATCACATTTAGCGGTTGTTCTTTGTAATGGGGCCAAAAACGGTAGAATAAACTGTTTTCAATTGGTGAGTGGGGCATGTCAGTGCTGGTTATTTGGTGGTCCAATGTTTGCATTGACATCTGTTGGTACCATGTGCTGATTTGATAATCTAAAGAATGAAAATAGAATGCCCAAGGAGCGATAATCACAATAAAAGCGAGTAGTTTTTGAGGTATGGTAGGTAATTTTAACCATTCAAAAGCGAACCATACAAATAGAATGGGCCAAATATAAAAATGGGCTGTAGAGGCAATGGCAATGATGATGAATTTGAGAAAAGGATGACGTTTGGGTTGGATGTAGAGGTATAGCGATAGCAAAAATAAAATGATGGGTTCTACTCTTACGCTACGGAATAATTCAAACGTAGATTTATCAAGGGAAAAAACAATAAGGAGCAATAAGGGTGACCAAGTGTTTTTAAGGTGTTTAATTCGGTTGAGGGTAAAATAAAAAAGGATAAAAGTAGCTATTGAGAGTATCAAGAACGGAAGTCGGACCGCGAAGATATTGACACCAGAAATTGTTAACCAAACATAATGAACGTATTGAATTAAAGGGGGGTAAGAGGCAAATAGTTCGTCTGCACCTGGATTGGGCCAAATGATGCTTTTGAAGGTACCGGTGAGTATTTTTTGCACCGCGGGATCGAGGTTTTGAACCTCATCGTTCCAAGCAACTGGAAGTATTCCCAAATTTAGAATGCCTAGGAAAGCGTATACGGTCAGAAAAAAAACAAAGCCATGTATGGGTTTGAGTTTTTTCAAGAGAATTGATTTTTACTGGAAGGTGATTAACAGTTGATTTTTATCAACTGCAGCTCCGGGAGCAATGTGTATTTGTGCTACAGTAACATCTGCTGGAGCTTTTATGGCATTTTCCATTTTCATGGCTTCAAGTATAAGTACTTTATCGCCTTTCTTTATTTCTTGTCCAGGCTCAACTAAAACTTGTAAAACTAGGCCTGGCATAGGAGCTTTTAAATCACTCACTTTTGGGGTAAGTGCGTTTTCTAATCCCATAGATTTGAGAAGATCATCAAGGGGTTCAATCAATTTAGTTTGAAATTTTTGGCCATTGTAGAGCAACGTAACCGTTTTATTCTCCTCATTGATTTCTATGCAGCGAATAGTTAAAACTTTGCTTGGGGTAACTAGGAGCAAAGTCTCAGAATCTCTTGGGATTAATTTGATTTGGTGATCGCTTGATGTGGCCCAAACGTTTTGTGACTTTATAAGTGAAATGGTATTTTCAGCGACTACTGCTTTCATGAAATTAATGTTTGGCTAAATTAAACATTTCTATCAATGACAAAGTTAACTAATTGTCTTAAATGTGTTTTATAGGGTGATTGAATGTTTAAATTGTCAAGAATTGAAAATGCGTTATCACGAAGTTCATTCATCTTTTGCGTAGCATATTCAATGCCTCCATGTTTCTTTATGAAGGATACAACTTCTGACATTTTCTGCTTATCTGGTTTATTGCTTTTAATGAGTCTCCTAATGCTTCGTGTTTCACTTGATGGAGCTGTTTTAAAAGCGTGAATGATAGGAAGAGTGAGTTTTTTCTCTTTAATATCTAGGCCCGCAGGTTTTCCAGATTTATTTTCACCGAAATCAAAAAGGTCATCTCTAATTTGGAACGCCAATCCTATATTTTCTCCAAAGAGTCGCATTTGTTCAATATGTTGGGGATCAGCAGTCGTTGAAGCTGCACCAATTTGACAACACGATGCGATAAGGGAGGCTGTTTTTTTTCTGATGATATTGAAATAATCTTCTTCGGTAGCGCTCATAAAACGTGCTCGTTCTAGTTGAAGAAGTTCACCTTCACTCATTTCTTGAACGGCAGTACTCACTATTTCAAGGAGATCATGATCTTTGTTTTTAATGCTCAGTAAAAGTCCTTTAGATAATAAAAAATCACCGACTAATACGGCAATTTTATTTTTCCAAAGTGCATTTATGGAGAAGAAAGAACGGCGCTGATAACTTTCATCCACTACATCATCGTGTACCAAGGTAGCGGTATGGAGGAGTTCCACTAGCGAAGCCCCGCGATAAGTTCTATCATTAATTGCCCCAAAAAGATTAGCCGAGTAGAGTACAAAAATGGGTCTGATTTGCTTGCCTTTGCGTTTGACAATATAGGTCATTATGGTATCGAGCAGGGGCACCTGAGTTTTCATGCTGGCTCGAAATTCTTTTTCAAAGAAATCGAGTTCTGCCTTTATTGGTGCTTTTATCTGCTCAATGCTCGAGCTCATTTCGTGTGCGAAGGTAACGAATTTGATTGGTTGCAAATAATGATAAGTGAGCGATTATATTTGTGATTGTGAAAAATTCAACGAAAATATTCATTCTATATACTTTTGGGGTGGCATTTAGTTCTTGCGGTTTATTTAGAAATAAGGAAAAAGGTGAAGGTTGGACGGTTTATCCTCCCTTATCGGCAAGTGAAATTGAACTTAGTCTGGATGAAAAAGAGAAAATCATGAATACTGTAGATAGATTAAAAAGTACCTTGATGGTTTTTGGTGGTTTGACAGATAGTGCAGATCGCGCTGATGCTGAATTCTTCTTGAGTCTAGTAGATCAACGTTACAAGAATTACAAACCTGCTGAAGTCACCATTTCAAAATTATCAGAAGTTGAAAAGTCTCAAATACTTGTTGAGGTGTTTGGTGGGAATTGGTGTTCTGATACGCACGCGGGAGTGCCAGAATTGTGTAAAGTATTGGATTTGTGCGGGATTACATCTTATAATTTTGAATATCACCGTGTGAGTCGTGACAAGATGCTTGTTGACGGACAGTCAAGATCTTTTGAGATAACCTCAGTTCCTTTGATAAGGGTTTATAAATTTGATTCTGAAGGACAAAGGTCTTTACTAGGCGAAATAGTAGAAATGCCTCGTATTAGTTGGGAGGTAGATTTATTGAAGATTTTGACTAAGTAATAGTTATTCACTACCTAAACAATACGGGTACCTCAAATTCGGTAACTGTAATTGACTCTAATTCTTGGTTTAGAAAATCAAGGGTTGAGTGAATCGACTTTTTGAAATTTCTATATTTTAAAGAAATGCTTATTGCTATTGTTAGAATGAGCGCAATCATGGTTAGTGAAAGTGGCGTAGATAAGTTGTAGAAGAATTCAGATTTTCCATAACCATAGATTTGATAAAATTCGGCGGGATTATGAAATCCTTGAGGGGGTTGGGCAAGATAGTAGATTAAAAATCCTAAGGTTGTAAAAAGGGTAAAAAGCAAAAGAAAATATACCCGTTGATTTTGCCAAGAACCTAAACGAAGTTTGATGTAAATGTCGTTTTCGGCTCCTAAAATATTTCCTCTAACGAAATTGCTGATATTTAAAGTTTTAGAAATATTTTCTAGTTCAAAATCGATGTTGCTCACCGCCCCATAGAAATGTTTTTCGTTGGGAGTTCTTTTGTAATTCTCGTCAGTGAGGAAGGTAAACTGAGTGAGTTTTTCGCAGACTTCTTGACGGGTATTTTGGGTTTTAAGGTAAAACGATTGGAACGGATAACCGATCATAATTGAACTTCGTTGAATTGATTCAAAGATACACAGAGATCTTGAAGTAGCGTAGACGATTCAAAGATTCCATTACCTACCACAACAACGTCTGCACCACTGAGCCATGCATTTACTGCTTGTTCAGATGATTTGATACCCCCTCCAACAAATAAAACGGAATCAGTATTCTTGTTGACTGCGCGAATGAGATTTTTAGGGACCGGTTTTTGAGCTCCAGATCCTGCGTCTAGATAAAGTATTTTCATTCCAAGCATTTCTCCTGCCATAGCTGTGGCTGCAGCAATGTCTGGTTTATCATTCGGAAGAGGTAGAGTGCCGGAAATATACAATGCAGAAGTTAGTTTACCACTTTCAACAAGCATGTAGCCCGTAGGTAATGTTTCTATTTGGTGTTTTTTTACCCAAGGAGCGGCAATTACTTGTTTTCCAATCAAATATTCTGGGTTTCTTCCAGAAATCAAGCTCATAAATAGCAGCGCGTCAGCCTCTGGGGCAAGTTGTATTTCGTTTCCTGGAAAAAGTATAACATTGGTTGCACCGAACTTTTTAAGGTCAGAAACACATTTTTGAGTGATTCCATTCGAAACAAGTGATCCTCCAACTAGAAAAAGTTCAACACCATTTTGCAGAGATTGAGAAATAATTTGGTGAGAAATGGATGTTTGATGTTGGTCAGGATCGATCAAAATTGCCAACGATTTTTGACCGTTATTTTTTTTGGTTTTTAGTTTCTCCAGTAGGCTCATTTGGTTGGCTAATTTAGACAGTTACAAATTAAGGTAAAAATACTCAGGAATGACAAGGCTTTTGCATAAACGGACCGTCTAATTTAGCAGATGAACGAGTTGTCTGATTATCAAATACTTGGATTTAAACAATTGATAATCAATGAATTAAATGCTTTCCACACGGTAAAGCACCGTAGAATCTAGATTTTTTGATTTTCTGTGGATAACCCGCTTGCAAGATGTTGAATTAGTTGAATAGTTTTGAAGTCCCCCGTTTAGAAAACACCTTCCAAAACGGGAAATGACATAAATTAAAACACCTTAAAAACCAAATCAAAATGACCAAAAAAAGTACCACAATGAACGACACCGTTAGCACCAACGGAATGCGTTTTGAGCGGATGAGCACCATTGAGGGTGTTAATCCTTACGATCAGTTTGTCTATGACTATCGCACATCGGTTATCAAGAAGCCCGATGGAAGCACTGTGTTTGAAATGAAAAATGTTGAGGTTCCACAAGGTTGGAGTCAGGTTGCAACAGACATTCTTGCACAAAAATATTTCCGTAAGGCGGGAGTTCCCCAGTCTGATGGAAGCTTAGGTAGTGAAACAAGCGTTAAACAAGTGGTTCACCGTTTGGCTGATACTTGGAGACATTGGGGTCAAACCCATGGGTATTTCCAAAGTGAGCAAGACGGACAGGTTTTTTATGAAGAATTGGTTTATTCATTGTTGAATCAGGAGTCTGCTCCAAATTCACCCCAGTGGTTTAATACTGGTTTGTACCATACATACGGTATTACTGGTAAGCCACAAGGGCATTACTATGTAGATCCTGATACAGAAAAATTAATGAAATCAACTTCTGCCTACGAGCGTCCTCAGCCACATGCATGTTTTATCTTGTCGGTGGATGATGATTTGGTGAATGAAGGTGGTATTATGGATTTGTGGGTTCGCGAAGCAAGAATATTCAAGTACGGTTCAGGTGTGGGAACCAACTTCTCAAAAGTTCGCGGTGCAGGTGAAAAATTATCAGGTGGAGGTACTTCAAGTGGATTAATGAGTTTCTTGAAAATTGGTGACAGAGCTGCAGGTGCTATCAAGAGTGGAGGTACCACTAGAAGAGCGGCTAAAATGGTTTGTTTGGATTTAGACCATCCAGAAGCCATGGAATTCATCAATTGGAAGAAACATGAAGAACATAAAGTAGCGGCTTTGATAGATGCTGGTTATGCTAGTGATTATGAAGGAGAAGCATACAACACGGTTTCTGGTCAAAACAGTAATAATTCAGTGCGTATTCCTCATTCTTTCTTCCAAAAGTTGGAAAAAGGTGAAGATTGGGAGTTTAAAGCACGTTCAACGGGCGAAACCATGAGCACCATGCCTGCAACCAAAGTGTGGGATGCTATTGGTGAGGCAGCTTGGGCATGTGCTGACCCAGGGGTACAGTATGATGACACTATCAATGAATGGCATACTTGTCCAGAAGGCGGCAGAATCAATGCATCCAACCCATGTTCAGAATACATGTTCTTGGATAACACTGCATGTAACTTGGCTTCATTGAATTTACGCAAGTTTTTCAGCGAAGACAATTGTACGTTCAACGTTGAAAAGATTGAATATGCAGCTCGTTTATGGACAACCGTATTGGAAATTAGCGTATTGATGGCTCAGTTCCCTTCTAAAGAGGTGGCACAATTGAGTTATGATTATCGTACTTTAGGTTTGGGATATGCAAACTTAGGATCAGTATTGATGAGTGCTGGTATTCCTTACGATAGTAAAGAGGCATCAGCAATTTGTGGTTCAATTACTGCAATTTTAACTGGTACAGCCTACGCAACAAGTGCAGAAATGGCAGCGACAAAAGGCCCATTCCGCATGTATGAGAAAAATAAAAAACACATGATGCGTGTAATGCGCAATCATCGTTACGCAGCTTACAACACTCCTTTGGCATTCGAAGGTTTGAATGTAAATCCTGTTTGTATTGATGAGAAATATTGCCCTGATTATTTATTGAAATCAGCGTGTGAAAGTTGGGATAAAGCAGTTTCTTGGGGTGAGAGATACGGTTTCCGTAATGCTCAATCAACCGTTATTGCACCAACTGGAACCATTGGTTTGTTGATGGACTGCGATACCACTGGTATTGAGCCTGATTTTGCATTGGTTAAATACAAGAAGCTTTCTGGTGGTGGATACTTCAAAATCGTGAATAACACGGTGCCTTTGGCTTTGAAAAACTTAGGGTATACACCTGAGCAAATCGACGCCATTGTGAATTATGCAAAAGGTTATCAGACCTTCGTTGGAGCGCCTCATGTGAACCATGAGACATTGACTGCAAAGGGCTTTACAGCTGAAGATTTAGCTAAATTGGAAGCAGCGGCACCAATGGCATTTGAAATTGGATTTGTATTCAATAAATATACTTTGGGTGAAGATTGTATGAAGCGTTGCGGAATCAATGAAGCTACTTACAATGCGACTGATTTCGATATGCTTTGGGAACTTGGATTTACCAATGCACAAGTTGCAGAAGCCAATGATTTTGTTGTTGGTACAATGACTGTTGAAGGTGCACCAGGTTTGAAAGAGGAGCATTTACCCGTATTTGATTGTGCGAATAAAAATGGAAATAAAGGGGTAAGATACATCCACCCATTTGCTCACATTCGTATGATGGCAGCAGCTCAGCCATTTATCTCAGGTGCAATCAGCAAAACCATCAACTTGCCTAACGAAGCCAATGTTGATGATATCAAGAGCTGTTACGAGTTGAGTTGGAAATTGGGCTTGAAAGCCAACGCTCTATACCGCGATGGTTGTAAGCTGAGTCAACCTTTGAGTAATAAATCAGAGAAGAAAGATAAGGCTGATAAAGAAACTGCTGAAAATGAAAATTCATCAGTTTCTGCGAGTGCTGAACAACCAATGATTCGTGTTGCTGAAGAATTAACTCCAGAGATCGTATTAGAGGCTGCAAAGCGAATACTTAACGAGAGTACTGATACCAAATTCAAACGTCAACTTTCAAATATTGTTGAGAAGAAGAGACTTCCTAACCGCAGAAATGGGTTTACTCAAAAAGGTCGTGTTGGTGGACAAACCATATTTGTGAGAACGGGTGAGTACGATGACGGAACCTTGGGTGAAATCTTCATTGATATGCACAAAGAAGGTGCTAGCTTCCGTTCGTTGATGAACTGTTTCTCTATAGCTATTTCTGTAGGATTACAATACGGTGTTCCATTGGAGGAGTTCGTAGATAAATTCGCATTCACACGCTTCGAGCCAAGCGGAATGGTTGAAGGACATCCTAACGTGAAAAACGCAACTTCAATTGTAGATTATATCTTCAGATTGTTAGGTTTTGAATACTTGGGTAGAGAAGATTTGGTTCAGGTAAAACCAAGCGAAGCTACTATTCCATTTAAAGAAGAGAAGCCGGTTATTTCTGAATTTCAGCCTGTTTTTGAAGCAACTCCAATCATGACTCCTGTTGTTTCTTTAGATACTGAGAGAGCCATGAAAGCAGAAGCTGCTAAGTCAGGTGTCAAAGACATGCAAGATCACTTGAGAGAAGTTCAATCTGATGCTCCTGCATGCAATGTTTGTGGACATATCACTGTGCGCAGTGGTACTTGTTACAAATGTTTGAACTGTGGAAACAGTTTAGGATGCAGTTAATTTAAAATGAATCTATAGAAAAAGGCGGGTTTCTACTCGCCTTTTTTGTTTGTAAGCAACGAAACACTGAAATAAAACATCTACCTAAAGTGCAATTCAATCTATATAGAATATTAATCTCCCTATTCTTCGCTTTTGCGTTTAGATTGCATGCACAAATTAGCATTTCAGTAAATATCAATAAAGGTTGTGCTCCTTTAACTACAGCATTTCAATCGAGTGGTGGCAGTTATGTTCGATGGAATTGGAATTTTGGTAATGGAAACACTTCCACCCTCCAAAATCCATCAGCAATTTATTCTACTCCAGGAAAGTATACCGTAAGTTTAGATGCTTGGGACGCGGCAGGGAATAAATATTCTGTGGTAAGAAATCAATTCATCGTGGTTTTTAAAAGTCCCAAAGCTGATTTTCAACTGAGTAATTCAAAAATATGTTTGGGTGAAAATGTCAGTTTAACCAGTACCTCAACAATAGGGGATACAGCTATTTCAAAATACTCTTGGGATTTTGGAGATGGGAGTGTTCGTTCAACGAATCCCATTACCTATAAATATCAGAAAGATGGAAAATATACCATCTCTCTAGTGATTACTGATTTTAATGGGTGTTCTGACAAAAAAATTGTGAATCAAGCCATAGAGGTGTTGCCAAAACCCAAGGCATTATTTACTATGGATTCTGCATTTGACTGCGAAGTGCCCACCGTAATTCCATTCAGAAATCAAAGCTCAGGCAATGGAATAACATATAATTGGAGTTTTGGAGATGGCAAAAGCAGTACTTCAACAAATCCGAGGCATACGTACAATACTTTTGGGACGTATTCTCCAAAGTTGGTCGTGACTGATCAAAATGGTTGCAAGGATTCAATGGTTAGAAAGGATGAACTGTATTTAGGTCCGCTAAAAGTGGATTTTAAAGCGGATGTAACTTCTAGTTGTGGGCCATTTACGGTCAATTTTAGTAACGTTGGAACATTCAACGGGGGGTTGAAATACGAATGGGATTTTGGCGACGGAACCACTTCTTCCAAAGCTTCTCCTTCCAAGAATTATTATGATCCTGGTTATTATACGGTAAAATTGAAGGCAATTTCAATCACTCGAAAGTGTACAACTATTGTTGAAAAACCGCAACTAATCAGAGTCAATTATAAACCAAATGGAAAGATTGCAATTTCAGATACTTTACCTTGTGGCGTTCCTTATACTGAAACTTTCAAATACATTGATGATAAACCTGTTGATAAGGTGCAATGGTATACCATGCAAGATACAGGACTCAAAAAACAGGTATTTGTAGGACAGACCAATCCACTGACTACGGTGATTTTTACCAATAGACCAATAAGTGTTAAGGCTGTTGTCACGACCAAAGAGGGTTGTAGAGATTCATTCTTTTACAGGTACATCGAGCTTCCTAAATTCAATTATGATATCGAAGGGGCGGATGATGGTTGCGTGAGTTTTGATTTGAATTTAACGGTTAAAAATTACACCGGAAACCGGAAATTAATACGAGTGGATTGGCTTTTTGAGGATGGGGATTCTTTTTCAGGGTTGAGTGTTCAGAAAAACTACTTTGATACAGGCCATTATCCTTACAAATATCGGTTGATAGTGGAGAAGAATTGTGTGATTGAAGTGAAGGATACGGTGAATGTGGGTATGAAAACGGATCCCAATTTTTTGGTAGATCCAAGTGGGGGAATTTGCAATAATGAACCCATTCAATTCATTAATACAACCAAATACAAAGGCATTCCAATAGATAGTTTTAGGTGGAGTTTTGGTGATCCCGAAGACCAATGGAGTTTATATAAGTCACCATGGACTGGATTTCCTCCGGATTACAAAGAGACTAACAATTACAGGTATTACGATCAAGACACTGGTCATCTAAAGCCCTTTTTAGTTTCCTACCATATGGGTTGCCCGGATACTGCGTTTTTAGAGGACTCATTATGGATCAAGGCAGCTTATGCCAACATTGTTAAAGATTTGGATTTTTGCAATAATAATCGGTTGATTTTGAGCAATAATTCATCTGCTTTTACTGATCACACTTGGTATATAGGAAATGATGTATTTAAAGACGATTCCCTCATTTTGGATTCTCGAGGGATTTATAGAATTATTTTAAGGGTTGAAGACGATTCCACGGGTTGTTGGGACACATTGGAATATTGGTATTATCCACCGGTTTTGAGTGCAATGAGAATCAATTGGTTGGATTTTGATTTGTGCGCCCCGGGGTTTGTGGAGCTTCAAGGTCAAGGATTTCCGGATCAGTTTTATTGGCTGGTGGGTAAGGATACCATTCGTGATTTTACAGACATTCGGTTGAATTTTGATACAGCCGGAATTACTCCAATCAAAGCTGTACTCCTTTTTGGAAAAAACTGTACCATAATACTCAATGATACCATCAGAATGGGTGAGGGTCAGTTGAATGGATCCATGGCTGGGAGTGCATCGTGTTTGCCGGCTACTTTGACGTTTTTCGATAGTACTTTCAATGATAAATTCTTACATTATTGGTTATTGAGCAATGGAGATACCGTTTGGATGACCACTCAGACGGTGAAATATGATTTGAAAAACTCTTTAAAAGATACTCTTACCGCTCAGTTATTTTCGGTTTTCGGTGAGAATTGTGAAGGTTCAAAAGTTAAAACTTTGAATGTCAAGGGTCCTGGAATTTCTATAAAAAGTAATTGGGCACATACTTGCAGCACCAGTCGTTATTTAGGTTCCTTGGGATTGAAAGATCCCAACGCGAAGTATACCTACTTATGGCAAATGGGTGATGGAACTACATACAATACCCAGACTGTGAGCCACAACTTCAGTGATTCTGGAACCTATATAGTTACCGTGAAAGTGACAGATTCTGCGGGATGCACAGCTGAACAGAAGGTAAAAGTATATTACCCCGGTAGTAGAATTAGGTTGAAAATTTCTTTCAAGATTGAAGACACTAAATGTCCGCCATTGATTGTGCATTTCCGGGATACTTCTCAAGTTTTTGGTGGTTCTATTCGAAAGTGGTTATGGGATTTTGGAGATAGTTCGTATAGCGTTTTAAAGCATCCTTCACATCAATATTTAATCCCAGGAACCTATACGGTTACGCTCAGGGTGGTTGACTCTTTGGGATGTGAACACTTCAAGAAATTTTTGGATTTGATTGTAGTGCCTGGTCCAGCAGGAACCTTCACATTTGATCCAGCGGAAGGATGTCAGCCTCATAAAGTTCAGTTTAGTTCTTCAGTGAACAGTCAAACGGTGAAACAAGAATGGGATTTTGGAGATGGCGTAGTGAAAGAAGGCAGTAATTTATCGCATCTTTATCAACGTCCTGGCAGGTACATTCCTTTTATGATTGTTTATGATTCAGCGGGGTGCAAACGAGCCATTCAGCCTACTGATACCATTGAGGTTTTTGCAAAACCTGAGGCAGCGTTTAAATCCCAAGGAAACTGTAAGAGAGACAGTGTTGAGTTGATGTCGAACAGTCTTTTTTATGGAGATACTGTAGCGAGTTTTGCATGGAAAATCAATGGAATAGGATCATTCAATGATTCTGTTTTTAGGTA
>ENA-UPTJ01000520-UPTJ01000520.1-marine-metagenome-genome-assembly--contig:-NODE-520-length-24142-cov-11.640138_pt1 | contig 24142 bp, 17 predicted proteins | sample MGYA00238168_ERZ767080 | MGnify/ENA primary metagenome ERZ767080 (study PRJEB28935, sample SAMN06266237) | marine metagenome | isolation source: Columbia River Estuary | place: USA:Columbia River... | reverse complement strand
GTAATAGTTACTGCACCAGAACCTTGTGTGGCCATGCTACCAAGACCCAGATTAGTTCTTGCATCGGTAGCATTAGAAGCTCCAGTGCCGCCATCTGCAACCGCAAGGTCTGTTATACCTGTAATTGAACCACCAGTTATAGATACCGCACCGGATCCTTGTGTGGCAATCGTTCCAAGACCTAAACCACTTCTTGCAGCGGCTTGAGTAGTTCCTCCTGTACCGCCATTGGCAACGGCAATTGTAGTTGCAGTCCAGGTGCCAGCGGTAAGTGTGCCCACACCCGTAATGCCTGTGTATGAACCGCTCATACGCGCGGAAGGAACTGTACCTGATGTTAAGTTTGTAGCATCTCTTGCAACAGTATTAGCTCCATTCAATGTCGCTATTGTAAAGTTATTGGCTGCTGTACCGCCTGTATCCATTCTACTATTAGCTCTAGCCCAAACAACATTAGCGTATGAGTTAGCTCCTAAACCAACAGTAGTATTGGCGCCAGCTAATGTTGCTTTAGTAAAGTTATTAGCACCATTGCCAACTGCTGTATTAGCACCATCTATTGTAGCTATAAAACCAGTACCTGATACTGAATTTATTGATAAAGCATAAGCGTTAGCACCAGCACCAACTGCTGAGTTTGCACCAGCTATTGTTGCTGAAGCAAAAGCATTAGCTTGTTGGCCAGCTAAATCCATTCTGACATTTGCTCTACCCCATACAACATTAGCGTATGAGTTAGCTCCTAAACCAACAGCAGCATTTGCGCCAGCTATTGTAGCTAAAACAAAAGTGTTAGCACCAGCTATAGTTGCTGAAGCAAATGCGTTTGCTTGAACACCAATGTTGTTAGCATATGCATAAGATGGAGAATTATTGCCTCTATTATATAAATCTAAAATATTGCCTTCAAAGGCATTACTTTGAACGGCTAACTGGTTTGTTCTAGTGCGCCATATGTCAAAGGTATCTGTTAATGCTACGTTTGCTATTAATGCCATTTGTCTATTCTACCAACTTTTTTAATAGTGATTTAATTTCTTCTAGATCGGTTTCCAGCTTATCAATCTTAGATACTTTTTCTTCTAAAGTATTTATCTGTCTTTCGGTTCTTCTCATAGCATCGCGTCTCTTTTTGTATTTCTGAAGGGCCTCGTTATCTTTATTAACGAGGACACCTTCCGATACTTTATATATTCCTGGAATCTCAGTTTTTTTCATGATTTTAAATCTGCAATGCTATGGTTCTTAGATCAGCCACTCTTGGAACAACTGCGCTGTTTCCACCATCAATGCAACCAAGAAGACCGACTTTGATCTGGAAAGACTTGAAGGACTTGAATGGCACCAGTGCGCTGTTTAAGTATGTGAATATTCCATCAGCGTCTAATGATGTTGCTGGCAAGACAAACTTATATTCTTTGAAATCATTCTTGTTAGCGAATGAAGAATATGTGCTGTCACCACCGTAAGTCTTTTCCATCTCAACCCAATTTATTTGTGCCATAGGATCTGAATCTTCACCGTTCAATAGCTTTATCCAAACCTTCACATCTGTGGTTGGTGGGCGATAAGCAGTTAAGAACACATTCATATCTTCAGCATCTTGGAAATCTGCTAGAGTTATGATCTTTGAGATGTACTTGTTAAACAATTGCCCACCGTCTGTTCCGTTTTCACCAGTAGTATCTGAATTTACCAAGTTATCAACAATAACAGAGTGTGATCTTGAAAGATCAAATATTGGAGTTAGATAGTTTGTGTCCGTAGACATTGTAATTCTAACTCTATTAGAACGCGATGAGCCTAAATTGGCAACTTCATTAGAACGAGAGAAAATTGCCTTTTCTTCGTCAAAGGTATAGTTCTCACCAGCATCAAAATTAAAGTATGTAGTGATACCGCTTCCACTTGAATTTGCAGCTACCGCCATTTCATATACAGTTCTTGTACCAGCAAAATTGATAATTGTAGGTTCAAAATCTATAACAGAATATCTTTGATTTTCTACAGATTCAATAGTTCCATAACCTTCATCTGAAATATCAAATAGAATTTCACCATTTGAGAACAAGCTATTTGAATTGGTCAATATCATTTGAGTCTTTGTTGGAGATTCCTTATAATACTCAAGATATCCAATGCCTCTACCGATAGTGGCAATTGCGGCCGATCCTCTTGAAGTGCCATCTGTTCCATTATAAATCGTTACTGCTTCCGAAGCCGTAAATCTGATATTTGATGTTTTATAAGTTCCACTAGAAACACTGATAACTTTAGCATTAACACCAGATGTTGTTCCGACAATAAAATCACCAACAAGGGCAGAAGTTGCTCCTGATAATGTCAATCTTTCTCCTGTCACGAATGGTTCGCCAAATCCTTCCAGACTGCCAACGATATCTTTCATGTAGAACTTTTCTTTTGGCTTATTTCCAATTTCAAATGTTCCTGTTCCTGTATAGAACGCGGCTCGATACCACTTACATGTAATATCAACTTGGTCTTGTAGAACCCAAATTGTATCGTTGTTTGTTGTGAAGGTTGTGCCAGTGTAAGAACGACTATTTACTGGTTGCCCTGTGTTAATATCAGTCTGGCCGATTCTTGACATCCAGAAGTAATAGTTTGGATTAGCCGCTTCTGGATGAATAATAAACGCATATGATTTATTAGCATACAAGAATATCGGCGCTTCAAAAGTGACCTTTAGTCCATTTGTTTTTCCATCAGTTGAAATTGGAATTTCACCGTTTCTAAACCAAATAGCAGAGAATGGAACAGCATTTCTAGTAATGCCGCCACCAGCGTCAAGTTCTCTTACTTCACACCACATTCCAAGTGTAGGATGTTTTTCCGCACAATATATTTCAACAGCGGTCAAGAATACGCCTTCTTCAGTTCCAGGAACTTTAATAGGCATAACATAAGCAAGACATGCATTACTCTTATTGTGTGTTAAGAAGTCTTCAACCCAATATGTGTGGTCTGAACTATCATCAAGAGTTAGAGCATACACTTTCTTATCAGCATCATCTTTTTCTGTAACAATCTTATTAACTGGAACAAATCCACTTGTATGAAGAACTTCCTCTTCATTTGTCATTGGATCCCAATTGATGTTTGGAACATTATCACGAACAAGATGATTGTGATAATCGCCAATCTTGTAAGATGACCAACCCTTGTTTGTTAAGAATGGATGATCTTCAGTAGCAAATGGTTCATGACCGGCAAAACCGTATAACTCTCTATCACCAAGATCAGTGATGATAATATCAGTTACCATCGCACTACCAGTTCTGCTAAGAACTTTATCGCCGTTCTCAACATCACAAATTGCTTTCTTAGTACCGTCGGCCATGGTTACCATAGCATAAGGCACAAAGCAGCATATTGGTTGCTGTCTAACCGGAGGTGGCGGTGGCACAATTCGCGGCTTACGCGGCGGTATCACTATCGGCGGCTCCGGAGGAGGAGGTGGAGGCGGCGGCAACGGTGGTGGTGGCGGCAACGGTGGTGGCGGCGGAGGTGCCGGCGGCGCACCAGGCGGCAGAGGCGGCGGTGGTGGTGGCGGTGGTGGCGGTGGCGGCGGCGGAGGTGGCAACACCGGTGGCAATACTGGTGGAGGTGGAGGTGGCGGCGGCACCGGAGGTGGTGGAGCTGGCGGTGGAGGTGGCGCAGGCAATGGCGGTAAGGTATCAAAAGTATTGTAGCCATAGCTTTCAGTCAAAGGAGTAGTTCTTATATCAACTTGTCTTGTTGAAAGAATTGTTTCCTGCTTAGTTTCAACCATGCCTTGAGCAAAGAATGTCTTTGTGGCATAAGATGTTTCTTCAGATGTGTTTGTTAGACTGTCCGTAATCTTAACTACTTTTGAACCTACAGTAAATCTTAAGTTGTTTGAATTTGGCAAACTCAATCTAAACCACAACTGCCCTTCTGGATTAGCTAGAAGATCATCGCCAATAGAGAATGTTGGATTTAAAGTATCAAAAGCAAGATATTCATCATAAGTTATTGGTCTTACATAACTTGTCATATCAATGTTGTCAAAGAATACCTTATATTTTGCATATGGTTTAATACCACTGACAGATCCTATCAATACCTGAGGTCTGATATAAGGTATAATTTCGGTACTAACAAGTTTAGTTCCTGTAGAAACGGTATCTTGATCCACAAAGGTGTAAGATTCAGAACCGGTTCTATCATTCTGATACGAAGTTTCAATTGTTGCGCCAAGTGATGTTGTTCTAATATTTTGAGCCTGACTATATGCTTCATTGTAGGTAGAATATGTTCCTATTAATACTCTATTGTCGGCTGTTCCTTGATAAACTTTATATCCAGTAACACTAGTTTGCCAAGCATTCCATGTAGTTGTCACACCACCAACTTGCTGTGCATCTGCCAAACCATCAAGATTTGTATCTGAGAAAGATACTGTTTGTGGTGGTAAAGTGGTTGTATCAATCCATATGTCACTATCTGGAACAAGTGTCATATTTCCAATAAAGGCATATGATGATTTTTCTGTGTTTATTGTAGCAGTAACAGAAGAAACATTTGCATATTCAACTTCATAGTAATCAAGAGTTACTATATCGTTTATTCTTCTTACATTTTCTCCTGCTAGATAATCATAGTTAATAGACTGCATAGAATATAGAGGGCGGATGCTGTTTTCAGCAGGATCCACAACAATGCGGTAATCTTGATTTGTTGTGTCGCCTAATGTGTGATTGCGGAAAGTATCAACAAAGATGCCGTTCTTGAATCTATCAAGACCATTTTCATCTTGAATCAACATATCAGCAGCACTCTTCTCTAACAAGCTAAGTGAGGCATAATATTCAAGACTTGCAATTCTGCTCTTCATAACACCAAGATCACGCATAGTCTGACGAACAGGAGCAATTTTTCTGCTTGTACATGCGATATCTTGTCTATCTATGATCTTAGCATAGTATGGAGAGATGGATGGAAATGGAGCAATAGTTAGTACAGCTAAAGCCAATTCATTTTCTGGTGTTTGCGGCGTAACAGGTAAAGGTCCTGGTTCTCCCTGTGTAATAGTGAAAACTTTATTTTTACTTACCGAAACAATATCTTTTCTTGCAACATAGTATGAGTAATCAAAATTGATTTCAGAAGATGGTGAAGCCAAGGCAAGAGAACTAAATGTAAAGTTAAATGTGTTTGATTTTCCTGGATTTATTGTTACGCTGGCACTTGCAGGATCTGTTGTATCGTTGGCTGTAAGTGACTTTACAGGCCTAAAATCGATATAATTTCTTAAATCATACTTCTTACCAGAAGATGGAGATTTATAGATAGGAATTTCGGCAGTGCTTATTGTTGAACTTGACGATGTAAGATCATTTACTGGATAAGAATCAACAGTGAAGAATCCTTTACCTACTGAGAAGTCAGGTATAAAATAGTCCAATTCAACAAGAAGTCTATCTGTTGTAGCAAGACTTGTTGTTGGTTTGATAGTAGCTATATCGTACAGTGTATCTTTTTGCCCATTGTTAAAGATAAATTGAGATGTAACTACTGTTCCATCAGTATTTGATGTTGGGAAACTTGAGGATTTCTTTACTATGCTCTTTATTTTATAAACATCAGAGAATCCAAGATTGTATGGTCCAGTTGTACCTGAAGCGGCAGAAGCACAATTAATCTTAACATATCTGCCTGGTCTTAGTGTTTTAGCTGATTCTATGGCAGATGTTCTTGATGCTCTGAATGATATTGCTGCTGATGTACCGCCTGCTGGGAAAGCTTCATTTAGATTTAATGTTAATGTTGGACTAGCGGCCGTTACAGAACGAACAGCCCCAGTTCCCATACCAAATGATGTTAGATCAATATAACTACCAGCACCATAGTGTCTGTACATAGTAGAACTTACAGCCTGATATAATGCAGGTTCTGCTATTGTTAATGAAGTATCAGTTGTTGGTGTAGACAAGACGGTATATGTATTAGAGTGCCCTGTAAATTGAACTTTTTCTCCAGCTGTTAGGCGTCTGAAAGTTGTGCCAACTCCTGTGATAACATTTGCTGTGCCAACGCTAGATACTGTTCCTGACATAGCAACATTTACACTTGTTTCAAGATTTAAGAAGATTTCTCTCTTATCTGTTGTAGATAATGTTCCTGTATAAGGAATAGAATCAGAACCCGGTGCAGTTGCGGTAAATGAACCGTCGGATGCAATTGTTACTGGTAATGTTGTTGTATAATAATAAGTTGTGTCAGATGCATCATTATTTGTTCCATCTTTTACTTTTCTGGTAAAATTTGAACCTGTGTAATACAATAGAGGTGCGTTGAACGGTTCTCTTAAAACTGTATTGTTTGTTACAATGTCTGGAACAATATCAGCACCAAAATTTGCTTTTGAAATAGAACTATTGTCAATATACAAACTCTTTACAGAAGAGAAACTATTGATTCCAAGCATACGAATATCTGATAGATAGATATCCGCTCTACCATCTACTGTACCCAGTACTCCATTATTATATTCAACGCTCATTACGGTAGCAGTACCGACGGTATTACCTATGGCAACTTCTGCAAATCTGCCATTTGAAATTCTCTTATTAAATCTATCAATAAGTTTGATATTTGTACCTTCATCAAGTTCAAGATGGCCAGTCATTTCATTGACTGTAACATACGATCCCATGAAAGCAGATACAATTTGAGAATTTACATTGGTATAATTTATAGATTTAGGAGTTGAAAGATATTCGGCCACAGCAGTGCCAACTTCATATCCCTTAACATAAGCTGTACCTGCACTTATACGAACTGCTATAACATTAGCATCAGGATTTTCAGAAGCAGCAACTAAACCACCATTTGTACCTGAATCCGCATTTTCTCTAAGTTCAACATCTAGACCTGAAACATAGTAGTCTCCAGATTCGTCAAAGGTTCTCTTTGCAAGTTCATCTTTAAGAATACTGTATTCTGTTCTCTGATTATAAGTTTGAATTACGCCTTCTTTAATAGTGAAGAGAGTTGTAAAATCTGGAACACCTGACGCATCATCAAATGCGCGAGATTCAAGAACTGCGGACAATCTCAAACGATCTGCGCCAGGTGCGGAATAGTTAGAAGATTCAAGAGCGGGATCAAGTAGACTGCTATCGAGTGTATAATCAACAATGTTTTCGACTATATTAAATCCAACTTTAGCTGTTGGCTTATCGCTATAGCGATCTAGAATAACTTCCTGTTCTGGAAAATATACAAAATGTTCTTTAGCAAATACAACACCTTCTGTAATACGAAAAACTGATCCTTTACCTATAGGATTTGAGTTTGATGATAGGACTACAACATTACCTACATTTGATACAAGAGTTTCACCAGCGGAAAATGTTTTCTGTGCTGTATTTGCTAAATCGACCGATAGATAATCAACATAGAGTGTTTTGGTAGTAGAACTAGTATCTGAACCATCAGCAACAATACTAATCTGCGCTGTAACATTAGATAATGCACCACGGACAATTGCGCCATCAAAGTTAGATAGCGTTATTGTATTGCCTGTTTCATTAACATCTCTAATTTTTACATAATTAAGAGGTCCAGTTGAAGAAATGTTATTGGCAAATAGTTGAAAATTGCCAGGAATAACAATTGTACCTTCTTTGAAAACATGTCTACCAAATCGGGTAATCTGCTTTTGCAGAATTGTCTGCATTTGGGTAAGTTCGCGGCCCTGTACGGCAAATCCAGGCTTATAGAGGATTCTGTAATACTCTTTCTTATCTTCATAATCGTCATAATATGGAGTTACATTCAAATCTGTTGATAAGTTGTAAGCCTCTGTATTTGCGTAATCTGAACCTACAGTCATTTAGTCTTTTTCCTCTTCACTGGGATTAAAATGAAACCACGATCTTAAAGTCTTCTGTCTGATCTGTAGCTCTTTGAATTGGTGTAATATTATTTATATACAATAAACTTCCTGTATATGGAGTAAATGCTCTTTCAACCGATGGACTAGGAAGACGAGAAGCCTTTGATATATCGCCTGTTAATCCGCCCTCGGATGTTAAAGCTCCAGACACATCTATCAAGTTTAAAATGTTCTGTGCAGAATTCCAACTTACAACTCTACCTTTAAATGTTGCGGTTTCCAAACTTGTTCCTTGATAAACATACTCATCTTCTATATAATTATCGCCTATATTTTCCACATCTATTACTGTTGTTTGCGAATAAACGATTCCAGAAGCTACTGTTCCATCTCTCAATACAGGATTTTTAATCAGGGATACTTGTCTAATTTCATTCTGAGTGTCTATAACACCTGATTCTGATCCTCTTAATCTTGGATTGATTATAACAAATGATCCACCAAGTTCTTCTACAGGATTAGCACCGTGGCCGCCAGCAGGGCTCATAACAACTCTTGCAGTTGCATTACCGCCAATAGCAGAAGTAAAAGCTACATTAGCATATGTGTAGTTTTGCCCTTTGTTTGTAATCAAAATGCTTTCTACACCGAATGTTGTTGTATTGACAGTTGCGGCGGCTTCAGCGCCTGTACCATCGCCTGTAATGGTAATTGTAGGAGGTAAAGCTACAGAATAATCAGATCCTGCATTCACAATCTTTATTGATCCGATCGATCCCTGAACAGCACTGTTTTGAACATGCCACTGCAATGTTCCATTATCTTCTGTTAATGTGCGGACTGGAATAAAGTTAGCAGTTGTGAAACGAAGCTTTTCTTCATCTGTGAGTGTATACATATACTTCCAGATATACTTATCAGCTACCCGCTCTGCGATGTATGTATTGGTGCTGGTAGGTTTAACTGTTGAGGTGCCACCATTGTTATTACCAAGACATTTATATACATTCCATTCATCAGTGACAACATAGAATCTAACATCAGGATCATTCATGTCTAAAGCTTCTTCGGAATCATCGTACTCAGCATAAACTGTTCCTGATACCCAGTCAAATCTGCGAATGGCTAATCGAACATCATTACCAACAATCTTCTTAGCACCGATCATATTTTTCCAAACTTGATGGAATGTATCAACAGAACTATTGGCCTGAGGAGGATCAACATCACTTGCCCATTCATCTACCTTACCGAATGTAAAGTATACATATGGTTCACTAGCATCTCCAATTGAGGCTTTAAAATTCTCAGCATTGAAAATTTGCATACTTTTAGTGTATATCGAAGCCATTTCTTTTCCTATTTTGTACTATTTAGTATATAACTTTGCCAACATTCACTGTTCCTGAAGTATTAGGAAGAAGCGTATTGGCTAGATATGCTAGATTACTGGTATTTGCTATGTATTGAACTGTGTTAATGATGAACTGATTAGAATTTACCACTGTCTTAATTTTGTATGGGCCTCTTATGTTTGCTGTATTGCCTGAAACAAGAGCCAGATTTCCAGATACCCAATCCAAATATACAGTGTTACTTACATTTAACCCGTGAGAAATATAATTGATGTATACATTTCCAGTTTCAAGACGATATGTTCTTGTAGTAGTTGAAACTAGATTATCAGATATTTCTCTAATAGACAGATTTAGATTTACGCCCTCATCTACCGTCAAATGCTCGCCAAATAGTTTCATGCCAGCAGGATGTATCAAGTTCTTAAGAACTGCTCGGTACTTTTCCAAAGATTGCCTTACTTTAACGACATAAGAGAACTTCTGGTAATAGTCTCTGTCTTGGATAAAGTTGTAGGATGAAATGTGCCCATCGTCATTTAGATATCTACCAGGATAAGTGAATGCTCCTGTGATGATTGTGGCCACTGCTTGTGCTGTACCATCACCAGACTGTGTAAGATTTATGGTAGGTACAGTTGTATATCCTGAACCGCTCTGTAGAAGTTGAAGAGTTAAAATTCTGCCTTGTACAGAGTCGGCTGAATACAAGACTTCTCCTGATCCAAGAACAGCAGTAACTTGAACATTAGCTCCAGATGCTAAAACATTTGAAGATATAACATTGGCTTTTGGTAAGAGTAGCTGATCATATCCTGAACCACCAGTAATTTGCCCACGAATATTTACAAACTCAACTTTACTTATAGCATTAGATTGAGATGTATCAACATTACTAACTCTACCCGCTGCACCTGATCCTATTCCACCAGGAACATTTATAAACTCAATTGTATCTCCAATATAATATCCATGACCACCATTAACAATTCTCATCTTACCGAGAATACCTAGATTTCTAACTCTTGTATTGGCTTGAGCACTGATTGAAGGTACTGATGAATAACCAGAACCTAAATTATACAAAAGAACACCTGTGATTGGACCAGTATTGGCATAAACAAAGTAGGACATGGAATTAGAAACCCAGTTGTTAGCTGGATCGTTTATAGAACTAACTAGATTGGAATATTTTGCATTACCAATTACTGTATTTGCTTCCAAAGATATGACAGATGAAACAATGTTGTATGTGTTAGGATGATAGAAATTATCGTTTGATACGGAAGAAACATTTGCATTTGCTCCTGTTCCGCCACCGCCTGTAATCAGAACTTGATTTCCTTTTTGAAATCCAGCGCCACCATTTAGAGCAGCAATAGCTGTCAAATCGCCACTGCTAACAGAAGTGACAATGATATTTGCACCAGTTCCTGTTAAGCTTTCAACATTTGCATAATCTCCAACACGATATCCTGAACCACCATTTACGATCTCAATGGTATTGATACCACCAGAGAATAGATTAGCTGTGATTGTTTTTTCAATATCGCCTTCAGAAAATGTTGATGTTATTCCTTCACCATATGAGAAGTCTCTATATTGATTTGATAGTTTAAGCTCACGAACAAGAGAGCGACCTTCATAGTATGATGAAGTTCTTTCAACTAGAGCATAGGCATTTGAAACATCACCTGTAATTCTTCTATTGATGAATTTGGTTTCTATTCCTAAAGAACTATTAGCCACACCATCAACTTTTATATTTGTGACTTTGACAGACTTTTCTTGATACCATTTACCATCAGAAACTTTTAGAACATCTCTCTGTGGATAATAAAATTCCACATCTTCATCGAATAGAATTCTCATAAGGAATCGAATAGATTTCTCGGTACCTCTAGCACGATAGAAGTCTTTGATGTGCTTTAGAATAAGAGTTTTATCTACAACGGTATCTTTTGGAATAAATGGAAGAAAGTTATCATAGAATTTCTCAACAAAGATATCGGTCAAGTCAACATCTGCTTGATCTAACAAGCTCTTAGAGACATTCACAACACCAGTTTGCTGTTCTAGGAATTCATAGTAAGCTTCCACAAAAGCAACGAAGTTTTCATGGTCGTTTCTAACAAAAAACGGAACTTGAGACGCGACTAAATTTGATATTTTGTTGTTGCTAATCATCTTTTATTCTGAAACAATTTCTATTTGATATGAGAGAGGATTATCAACATCAATGTCTATAATCTTATTTCGGATAGAGGTAATAATTTCTTTATCTACATATGTATTTATTGTCAATACATTAGGTTCGTAATAACTATTTGAGTCTACTGATACTGGCAACAGCGATGTAAGAACAATTATACCATTATCATAGTCTATTGTTCCAGCATTATTATTAACGAATACTTTTTCTCCACTTGCATTTAGATAATATGTTCTGAGAATACCAACGCGGGATTGTAGAACAGGATTTACCTGAACACCAGATCCTGTTTCTCCTGATATAGATACAGTCGCTCTTGTATAGTTAGAACCTCTATTTGTTATTTCAATTGACGCAATTCTACCGCCATACAGTTTAGCAATACCGGTTGCTCCTGTACCATCACCAACAATAGTAACTGTTGGAACTGTGGTATAGTTTACTCCGCCATTCAAAATATCAATCTTCTCTATACCAGAATTTATAGACGGCACCTCTTCGAAGAATACCTTTCTTTCAATGAAGTTAGTATCAACAATAGTTACTGAGGGATAAGATGATATTGAGCTATTGAAATCGCCTTTCTTTATAGGCACTCCAAAATCAACTGTATAGCTTTTTGATTGACTTAGAGTGATTGGAATTCTCTTTTGGAGTATAACTTTGATATCGGAACCAGTAATAGAGTTCTCTGAGTTTTGGATGTACTGCTGAATTTCCGCCTTTTGAAATCCAGACTTAAACTTACCAAGAAAATCTGTCTTATAATCTTCAATTGCAGCAACTACAAAGCTTCTAATCTGGGCCGCGGTATACTGAGTTAAAGTTGAATCATAGTATACGGATCCACGGACAAGAATAAATGTATAGGAAGGATCAACAATTTCAGGTATAACAGTTAAAACATTTCTGTTTTCAATCAAAGTGTTCTTAATACTTTCTTTTTCCAAATTGGTTAGAAAGAAGTTTTCCTTAGTCTTCAACGATAAGAATACTTTACCATAGATGATAGGAATATTATCTTCGCCGCCCCATACAGCTACCGAATCGATGTTTGTATAGTCTTTGGTAATTAGTGTTTCATAGTCATATTTGGTAATAGCACGGTTCTGTGCTGAGTAGAAATATGGTGCGCGATGCTTGACCTGATCAATTGTTTCTTTTTCCGATCCAGAATATGCTGCACTAGTAGAAGATACGCGAACATTATCGTTAAATGAACCGACTGATGTACTAACTGTAAAGACATTAATCTTATTGGCTATTGAACCAGAATTGTCAATATAGGTAACATTGATGATATTGCCATCTGTTGGCTTTTTACCAATTACATCATCGCCAAAGTAGATTCTATAATTTCCATCTTCGTTTTCTTCAACAAAGTATACTTTTGAATCTCTTGTGATTTCAGTCAAATCTTCTGCGAGATTATAAACAGATGTGAATGTATTTGAGGCTGATTCTTGAACAGTGACAATTACCGTATTGAGATCGATTCTATCTGAAGGAATTTCAAATCGTCTCTTGGTATTTGTTGGATCCATCAGGAACTGACGAGTAACAACCTCACCTTGCTTGATGGTAACATTACTGAATAGAAATGAACTTCCGTCTTTATTGACAGTGTGAGAATCCAAGACAACAAATGGATAATTAACACCATCAAGAGATCCACCAAAGACTTTGGTATATTTGTCGAGTGTTAGAGTAGAAATTTCTTGGTCTTCACTTACTGAAGGAGTCACTCTAATGTTTAACTTAGTTTCCGCGCCATGACTGCTTTCTGGTACATAGTTAATGAGCTTGGCATGTGATACGGTAGACTGGCGCAGCTTTGATGTATCCAGGAACATTTCATTGGCAATCATGTTCAAGTAGAACGCATTATAGTGAGTGTTATAGGCCAGAAGATCCAGCAAAACATTCATACCTGAACCTTCAAAGTCAAAGTCCTGGAATCGCGTCTGGCTTCTTAAGAATGTCTTTAGGTTATTCTTGATTGAATCAAAATCAAGATCGGTAACTGTTAGCGTTGTATTAGCTGCCATTAGCGGACTCTTTCTAGGAATATTGTGGTGGTCAGTGGCTGGTTTCTATTGAGAACAATAAAGTCAAGTCTCGCAGCATATCCATTATTATCAAAATCTGGTACAACCGTGACATTTACAAGCTGTACACGAGGTTCATAGTTCTGGATAACTTCTTTAATTGCATCCTTTAAGAAATTAGAAACAAGCGGAGACATATTGTCGAATAGTAATTTAACGGCATTCGAACCAACGCCTGGTCTAAAAGGCTTTTCGTAGAAGTTGCTTAGAATAAGATTACGAACCGAACGCTTGATAGCGTCTGCACCAGTCTTAACTACCACATCCTTCGTCATAGGATGTGCGATGAAATCCAAATCTAAATCGGAATAGTCTGGTGTTCTTGATATTACTATTGGTTGTGCCATGTGATTATTTATGTTTCTCTATTAGGTGATGTTGTTTTCTTAAATTTAATCTCAGCACCTTCCGCATCAGCAGAAGCGCCAGAAGCAAGTAGAATATTGGCTCCACCATCGGAACCGTCAGCAGCGATAGAACCGCCTTTGAGAGATAGTCTTGCGCTGGTTTTTAGATTTAATGCGCCGATAGATTTCATATGCATACTGCTTCCAGCTTCCAACATCATCTTATTACCTGAATATACACCAAGATTTTGTTTAGCGCCAAGCGTAACTGAATCGCTTGTAGACAATAAGGCCAACCCGCCGTCCGATGCAATAGTAGTAATGCCCTGTGAGGTAATTTTGGTTGAGCCTTCAATATTGGTGGACATTTCCTTGGCTGTGGTGTCCATATTACCGCGAATTGTTTGATTTAAATTCTTGGCCGTTAGGTTCATATCACCATGGACAACGGTATTATGATTTCCTTCCACTGTCATATTGTAATCACCTTTTACATATAAGCTACCGCCGCCTTGGACTGTAATATCCTGAGCGCCAGTGATAAGCATTCTATTTTCACCAAATATAATCTGATACATTCCATTTTGTGCGCCAATTGATATAGCACCATCAGGAGTTAATTGGAGCATAGAACCACCGCGATGCTGGATAGTTACATGCTCAGATCCCTTGGTGTCATCTGTCATAATAACATGGCCAGATTTTGTCTTGGTTATAATATTATAATTCGGATATTCACCGCCAGTATCACGCGCATCTGGCGGTCCAGCCCAATCAGTAGGTGTTACATTCTTAGGATTTCCTGGTGGTTTATAAACGCCCATAATTCATCACTTTCTTATTTCAATATATTAAAAATATTAGTTGCTTGATGTGCAAATTCATTTGTTTTATTTAATAGCGTTTGAGCTTTTGTGCCTGGAGCAATTACTTTTTCCATCATACCCTTAGCTATTGTTTGTTTATCTGGCGGTAATCTATTAAACATCTCAGACATGACTCCAGAAGAACTGCCGAACATATTACCTAGAGACGCACCAGGGAAACCAGCACCAGCAGACATTAAACCACTGAAGGCTTCAATTGCTTTCTGTACAGGCTCTGGTGTTACCATCTGAATTGCACCAGTAGCAGATAAATTCATTGTAATATCACCAAATGCTGTGGGAATAGTAAATGGTGTGGCTGCTAATTTATCTATACCAAATAATGATGTGTCATATTGAAGGCGTTGCATATTGGTAATTACTTCACCAAGAGACTGATTGCCTTTTAATAGTGATACAGCGTTGGCCAAGTATGTAGCAGGATCCACCTTACCAGATGTGGCAAAGCCGCCGCCTTCCGATACTTCCATTGTCTGCATTAAAGTGAACATACTCTGCATGCCCTGAGCTAATTCAGGTGGTAGCGAGGATAATAATTCATCTGCTACGGATGAGGTGAGAGATGACAAAATAGAACCGACTGAGAAATTAGCACCAGGCAAAGCTGAAAGCATAGAACCGGTCAAAATATTACTGAAAGACTGAGTGGCTGTAGAAACGCTGGTTATTTGTTTTAATGGCATACCAGCTAGATTATATGATGCTCCGTGCGACGGAATACCTTTTAATAGGTTATGATTATGGAGCTGGCCTTTTTCTTGTATTTGGCGGATTCGAGTGCCACCAGATGTTGTTTCTTTTACATTAGGTGGAATATTTACATTAATAGTGGTGGCAAAAGCTTCAGTCATAGCATTTAGAAATGTATTTAAGTTCCTATTGCCTTTCATGCCGCCGTCTTGTCTATTTGTTGGTACCGAACCAAGAACAATTAATGTGGAATCACCAGGTGGCCCGCTCTTCATACACAATAGAGATTGCCCAGGATCCACCACACCATTAAATTGAGAAGCACCAGCTTGATTAGGTGGCATAATTACGGTAGAAAAACCTAGGTTTTCTTTCTTTACATTATTACCATGTACCTGTGGCAGATATACACGAACTAAACCGTTTTGATTTGGATCCGGATCAGCATCATGCCCGCCAACACATATGCCACACAATAAGCTATTTTCTGTTGTTGGATCTCTTGGTTTAACCATATTATACTATTCCCTGCCCTGCTGTCTGCGCCACACATTCCATGGTAGTTGTCGAGAAGCCACCATTTTTAATTGTGTGAGTTAAATTAACGATTAAATATCTGCCTGAACCATATAATAATTTATTTTCGCGCCCTGCGGAATCTTCAACGCCTTTTCTAGGTAACTCAACATCAATCATTTTACCAGCATGGAGCATTGGATTCCATGGTACTGTGAGAGATAGAGCTATTTTGTCCTGTTCTAGCAGCGACATTCTGGCCTGTCTTTTTAATAGATATTTCTCTATTTCTGATGGGCACTGATCCTGTGCTTTTTCTGTATTATAATTAGTCTTGGCAATATTCATATTACCACCGCCTAGTCCACACTCAGCCGCTTGATTGCCCATTAAACTAAAGAAGCCACCAAGAAGATTGCCGAAAATACCTGAGCTAATAAAGCTACCATCCACATCAATACCATTTAGAATATCTGATAATAAATCAAAATCGCATGGGAAATTATATGTCATTATACTAAGAGGGTGCCCATATCCTGAGGATGCACCTGTTTCAGCAAATACAAATGGCTTATTAATTGGTGGCGCTTCCTTGGTCAGTGAATAAATCGATCTAAAATGGTGTGTGCCAAAGTCTTTATATGTCATATAATGAACAAATGATGGGTCATTACCATTGGCTAGAGCAGCATTGGCCTGTTGTGCTACCACCTGAAACGGGTGGATATTCTCAGCAATATAATCGCGCATTGGCGTGCTGGGTTCTACATCTAGGTTTCTAACACCAGCGCATCCTCTTAATACTTCTGTAACAATCGCAGATGGAGAGGTACAATTCCAGGGTTTACTGACAAGCGATCTGGCGTCATTTAATAGGCTATCATCACATGCATGAATACGGAATTGTTCGTTACTATTATTTAATAACTTGCGCTGGTCTACTCGGTATATTCTCTGAGATACATCTAGAGTAGTTTCCATTCCAAAATAATTGAGAAGTTTTCTCTCAAGCTTAATTTCCATCTTTTTATTCTTGAAATCATCATAATTTTTAGGTTTTCCAACATTACCGTTTTCATCTGGTGATGCATGGAGGAAGCTGTTTACCAGCACAGATGTTTGGAGACCTGGTGTTAATAGACTTTCTCCTAGGGTAATCTCACGAATAACTATTTCTCTGGTATTCTGCTCATCCACACCATTAAATGCTACCGTAAAATCAACCTTCGACTCTTCAATTGGAGGTAATGTAACATCAACCATGCTTTATGATACTCGTCTCAAAAATACTGGTGCATTTCTATTCGCAAGAATGTTAAATTCTGTATTCATTTGTGTATAATATTCTTTCTTTATTACTCGGATGGTACGCTTGGCTTCGTTTAATTCATCCTCATAGTCATAGTAGGTAACAGCATTACGGTATACTGTCTCAATTATTGTCTGCCCGTCTATTGTTAGATTAACTGGTGTTACATCTTGGATATCCGCTAAATCATCATAATAATCATGCGGCACATCCAATGGATCATCTGTCAATAATGATTTATTGATTATAAATCTATTTTCTGTGGTTACCTGAGCTGCTTGATTTTCTCGTCTTACCACCTTCTCATAATGGTGGTATGATGGTATATTGGTGGTATCCTGTGTCCATGCAACCACCTCATAATCTTCTAGTGTTTCGCCACGATCATCTTCCGCCTGACTACGATACTTATCTGCAATATATTTCTGAAATACAGATGTGGTCAGCGGCCAGTCATATTGAGCGTCTAGCATATCATTGGCATACAATATCATCCAATGCGCTTGTGAATCGCCATATATCTTTGCAGCGAGTATTTCTGGTGTATCGCCATCACGAATAATGTAGCGAATATATGATGAGGAATTGCTTAGAGTTTCACGAATAATAGCGGTGCGGAATAAAAGGTTCCGAATTGTTTCGAAACTTGAATATTTAACACCTGATATCTGATAGCGAATTAATGGGAATTTATCAAAAAAACTGCTCATTCTTAGAATCCTTGGAGAACGCGGCGCTTGTGGACAACTTCAATTTCTCTCACGCCTAAGCTTAGTCTTGCTGCTACTGGATGGCCATTAGAGAATGTTGAATATACTCCCTGTGGTGCATAGTCTACCTCGATACGATCCAGAACACAGGTATTTACTCTTGGAATATTTGTATTTTCTACACCTTTATTATAGAAGGTAAAATCAAATTCAGCAGGCGGAATCCATGTAAAGCCCGCTGTACTCGAATCTAGTTCTGGTGCTGAATGGAATCTAAGGGTACGAATAATAGCCTTCATATTCTCGGATTCTTGCTCGTTTCTTGGTGCCATTAAAAATTCAAATACAAACTGGCGGAGATTTGTTTTTGCAAACATTACTTCAACGCGCGGATTAATTGGATAACCAGCCAGTCTTGATACTTTACCTGCCGAATCACCAACCGCATTGGCCAAAGATGCTCCTGTTTCACCAAATAATGCGCCGGCAACAAGAGCAGCAGCGCCTGTAGCTAATCCACCAGCCATGGCTGTCAAGCTTATTTCTTGAAATTCATTAATAGTATTAAATGTCACAGGATTAGGCATGAACATTGCTATGGATTCTTTAATGCGGCGAGTATATCGAGGAATAGCCAATGGTTCTGCTTTCAAAGCATCACCGCCTGTAATTGGACTAGTACCGCCTACATTTTCTGCATTACCAAAGCGTAGTGTGTCTACCTTTGAAAACTCACCTGACCTTGCACCACCAGGAAATAAATTCTGACCAAAAGCAGCACCGCCGTATGCTGTTCTGGCTGAACCATCACGCGCAAATACAGGAACATTGATATTAATTATCATGTAATGGCCAACATAATCATTGGCTAGATCAGCAGGAAATACGCGGTACCTAAAATCATATTCCGACTGCCCTAGTGAACTATCACTAATATTGTAATCTAAGGCATCGCGCGACCTTATATCAAGTTCGTTAACAACGGATCCTAGGTTTTGAAAAGCACCACCTACATACTGCCCTGCATCAATTAAATCTTGCCATGTGGTCATTTTTTTTCCTTGTGGAATTGTTTTCTATATATTTATATGAAAACTTATAAGGGCCGATATAGCCCAAAGCACCCTGAAAAATATAAAGGTGACCCAACGCAGATCATTTACCGCTCTGGTTGGGAACGCAGGCTCATGGTATATCTAGATGAGAATAAATCAGTTATTCAGTGGTCGTCTGAGGAGATAGCCATACCATATATATCACCTCTAGATAATAGGTACCACAGGTATTTCCCTGACTTTTATATAAAAGCCATAGATAAAGATGGCAAAATCACAGAACAGCTATTAGAGGTAAAGCCTAAAAAAGAGACCAAAGAACCAGCCAAGAAAAAGAGAATAACCAAACAGTACATTACTGAGGTAACTACATGGGGCAAGAATCAAGCTAAATGGAAAGCTGCTGAAGAATACTGTTTAGATAGAGGCTGGCAATTCAAGTTAATTACCGAAGACCATTTAGGTATTAAATAAATACAATTATGGCAAAGAATTACACAAATCAAGAAATCGGCGCATGGATGACGGGCAAGGCTAAGAGTGCTTCTGGCTACCGTAATAAAATCATGTCCAATAAAGAGCGTAATGTACCAAGATATGAGCCTGTAATAGGCAAAATGTATTTCTTCTGGTATGATCCAAAGCACAAAAAAACTCTTCCAATGTATGATCGATTCCCCTTGGTATTTCCCATTGAAGAATACAATGATGGCTTTCTAGGGCTTAATCTACATTATCTCTCATTCGGTGAGCGCAGCGCATTATTAGGCAATTTAATGAAGTTCCGTAATAATGATAAAATGAATGCCACCACCAAGCTCCGTGTCACATATGACTTATTAAATAAAACCAGTAGAATATCTAGTGCAATGCGCCCATGCATCAAGAGATATCTATTTTCACAGATAAAATCACCATTTGTAGAAGTTACAGCAGAAGAATGGGATATAGCCGCAAAATTGCCTGTCGCAGTATGGGTTTCAAAAGGATAAAATAAATGCCTAGTTTTCCAATAAACAATCAACCGACATTCCTGAGAATGCAGGACTTCTTTGCATATTCCTCAGCATTTAGCGGATTGGTTAAATCAAGTCGATTTGCTGTACAGATCGTGCCAAGCGGTATTGATTCATTTCTATCAAGACTTGGTTATAGCGAATTAATGAAGCAATTCACATATCTGTGTGAATCCGCTGAATTCCCCGGTCGTGGCTTTATGAATATGGATATGAGATATTATGGCCCAAACTTTAAGGTGCCATACCAGTCTGATTATCAAGAAACAGCCATGACATTCTTATGCCGTACTGATTCATTTGAAAGACAATTCTTTGATGATTGGATGGAAATAATTAATCCAACCAGCACATTCGACTTTGCTTATAAAGATAATTATAAGTGCCAGATTAATATGTTCCAATTCAGCGAACAGGCACAAAATGCCAATCAAACCGAACCAATAGCAACTTATGCTTGGACACTCCATGATGCCTGGCCTATTCTAGTTAATCCACAGCCTGTTACTTGGGCAGATGATAATTTTCAGCGTCTAGCCGTTTCTTTCTCATATACCAAGTGGACTCGAAAGAATAGAGATCCGCAGTCTGGTACATTCTCATTGGCTCCAAATTCACGCGGCGGTGGTGCTGGTTCTGGCGGAGGACCATTAGAGATTACCATACCTGGCGGTGATTTACCAACCGGGTAATATTTAATTATAAAGGATGAAAATATATGACTTTACCTAAAATTGATGTGCCGACTTATGATATACCTCTGCCATCAAGTGGCAAGACTGTTAAAATTCGACCATTTGTGGTAAAAGAAGAAAAGCTTTTACTCATGGCAATCGAATCAAAAGACAATGAGAATATCATCAAGACCACCAAGCAAGTAATCAATAACTGCATTGTGTCTGGTGATCTTGATCTAGAAAAGATGCCGTTCTTTGATGTGGATTACCTGTTTATAGCACTGAGAGCCAAGTCCATCGGTGAGAATATTGAGACTTCCTATATCTGTAATAATCTGGTAGATGGTAATAAATGCGGCGGTGTATTTGAGGCTGTTATTGATATATCCAATTGCGTCATAGAAAAGAAAGATGACATTAGCATGGATATTATCATATCAAGTAAGATTGCTATAAAAATGAAATACCCATCCTATTCTATTATGAAGATGATTACAGGCAATGAGAGTAATTTCCAGAAGAAAATTCGAATTATTTCTAGCTGTATTGATAGAATTACAAATGGTGATCAGGTATATTCAAGCAAGGATTACTCAAAAGAAGAACTGGTAGAATTCATCGAGGGTCTTACCAGTGAACAGTATAAGAAACTAGAAGAGTTTGTGGACAATCTGCCTTCTTTCACTATTGAAACGAGCGGTGTATGCCCTAAGTGTGGATTCGAACATAATATAAAGTATACGGACTTTACCCGTTTTTTTCAATAATGCTTGGCCATGACAAACTAATGAATCATTATAAGACTAACTTCGCGCTCATGCAGTTCCATAAGTACAGTCTTACCGAATTAGAGGGAATGATTCCTTGGGAAAGATTTATATACGTTGATTTGCTCAAAGAACACATAAAAGAACAAGAGCAGAAAAATCGTGACCAAGCAGCAACATTTAAAAAGAGAAGATAAATGGCATTTAATCTAGAAAATATGACCATAGACTATAAGAAAATGCTCCGTATGATACCATCGGATCGTGCAACTTTGGCTCAAAGTGGTGCTATTAGTGATCTGATATCATCATTAACTCCTGGTCAATTAGCCAATTTATTTCCTAGATATTACCGAGACAAGTTGCCAGATGTTGGTCAAGCTGTTAGTTCATTGGGTGGCGCTTTATCTGGCGGTACCAATATAAGCGGTAGAAGTGACGGCGGTGGTACATATTCTCCAAACACATCAAAACCTCTTAAAAGCCCTTCAGCAGAAGAAACGGCAATTCAAAATCTTCTTCATGAAGCTAAAGTTTTAGGGCAAGATGCAGCAAAACCGGGAACTGAAGGGTTAGAACCCGGTGATCAACAGCGAATGAAAATGACATATGATGCATTCACGGCAGCTGGTTTCAGTCATAAACAATCACTAGCTCTAACTGCTGAAGTTGGTAGAGAGAATGGTTTTCAAGAAAAGTTTATGTTTGGAACACATAGCGATCCATACAATAATGCAACAAATCTTGGTATGCTTTCTATGCAGGGTCCTAGACTTACAAATCTAAAAGAGGCTCTTAAAAATGAAGGTAGATTTGATGTTAATGGAGAACTGATACGCGATCAGGAAACTATGAATGCAATGGCCAGATTCTACATGACTGAAATGCAAACTTCTGAGAATACCAAGAGAACTCAAGAATTTCTAAGTAATCCAGATATTGATCCTCAAAGAGCGGCTGAACTTTTAGGTAAAGGATACATTAGATGGCGTTATGATGATCAAAGATATGCTCATCACCATGATTATAGAAATCGCTACTATAATCAGATAGATAACATTACCCAACAATATGTTGAAAATATTGAAAATGCAGGAGATGAGATAAACAATCTTGAAACTGTTATAACCAAATTTGATCCAGCTATGATTGATCAGCTTGATGAAAGAATGAAGAGATGGTATGAAAATGCCGGAGAAGTTCAGAAAAAGAGATTTGAAACTGCATTAGAAAGATTAGGTGTGGAACGTTTCAATGAAGTAATGAAGAATCAACCAGTTAATAATGCTACACTACAGGCAGTTAGTGTTGTTGGTTCTTCAAGTGAATATGTATTGACTGATAAGCTTGGTAATATTACACCTAATTTGAGAAGATATGATCCTAATGTGGATGATCCAGGCGCATCAGCACCTGGCGAATTCAATTATTCTCTTTCTCAAGAGGGAATACAGAGATTTAATTTGGCCGATGAGACTGGAAGAATAACACCGAGTTCAGTTGAAAAAAATCTGGTCGAAATTGAAACTAATGGCGGCGTTAAAGTTAAAGTTCACAAAGATGTAGCAGAAAATACCAGAGCATTTTTAAATGGTTTGGAAGCTAGAGGATATCCTGTTAGATCAGCAGATACAGCAGGATATTCATTTAGAGGTAAAAATGGCGGAGCAGGTAGTGGATTAAGCACACACTCGACTGGTACAACTTTTGACATTAACGCTGGAACAAATTGGGGAACAATGGAAGGTGGTAATGGTACGATTGATATGCCACCCGACATTGAGAAATTAGCCAACTATCATGGATTCTCATGGGGAGCCAAATTTGGCGATCCAATGCATTTCGAAACAATGTCGCCAGAACTTCATGCTCAGAAACTAAAAGAACTTGAAGACCAAGGTTATGTACAAAGACGAGATGATAAGATAAGAGCAGAAGCAGAAGCTATAGCACAAGCTGATCCTGTTGCAGCAGCACAAAATAATATGCAACCATCTGTGCCTCCTACAGAATTGCCGGCAGTAGAAATTCCAACTGCAACTGTACCCGCACTATCAACTGGCGGTACTGTGGAAATGCCACCGGCGGTACCAGGAGAAGGTATAGCAGGTGTTGATATGAAAACCGGTGCGTTGAAGTTTGTGGGTAATGACAGAGAACTTTATACCCAAGATGATCAGGGTAATCTCAGAGTTGATCCGTCAACTATAAGACGAGAAGATCAAAAGGCTGAAATAGCCTCTGCTGAACCGCAGAGAGTTGAAACACCAAATCAACCTGTACAAAGAAGACCAGAACAACCAATGCCAGTAAGTACACCAGATTCAAACTTCTTAGAAACAATGTCTTCTGGTTCAATGTCCTCATCACCATCACAACTGAGAGCCTTGAACAGAGCAAAACTTTATGGTGATAATAGTGGCAATCTAGTCAACGGCCACTTCTCATAATAAAAAAGGGCAGCCGCAAAGCTGCCCTTTCTACTCTCACGCTGCAATTATTCGTCAGCAAGACCCTTGAAGTAGTTAAGGTCTTCGTCCTCAGTATCAAATGGCACATCATCTGCGACAGACTTACGAGCCTTTGCAGCCTCGAAGTTTGGCTTCTG
>ENA-UPTJ01000517-UPTJ01000517.1-marine-metagenome-genome-assembly--contig:-NODE-517-length-24214-cov-26.139782_pt1 | contig 24214 bp, 19 predicted proteins | sample MGYA00238168_ERZ767080 | MGnify/ENA primary metagenome ERZ767080 (study PRJEB28935, sample SAMN06266237) | marine metagenome | isolation source: Columbia River Estuary | place: USA:Columbia River... | reverse complement strand
CCAACTGCGGGCGCGTGCCGGCCAGGAAGAAATTGATGCCTTCGGGAGCCAGCAGAATCGTGCCCTTCAGCCCTTGGACCTTGGCGACCTCCTGCAGGCTCGTCCGCAGTTCCTCCAACCCTTCCAACGGAGCGAACTTATAACAGGAGAGATTGATGACCTCGGCGGACATTGCGAAACACGACGACTAAGATCGCCCCGAAGGTAAGACAATGAATCTTTGCCTTTTGGCCTGCGAGTCCTAGGCCTTGGTCATCTTGGATCCGGGACTCACCATCACGCCCATCGGCTTCATCCGCTCGGGGAAGCCGTTGAAGTTCGACGCACGCCACCAGCCTGATGAGAAGCAGGCCGAGACCAACATCCTCGAGATGCTGCCGGGCGACAAATACCAGAAGGCGCTGAAAGACCTCGAAGGCTTCGACCGCATCTGGCTGCTCTGGTGGTTCCACCGTAACACCGACTGGCGCCCCGAAGTGCTCCCACCGCGCGGTCCGTCCAAAAGGCGAGGCGTCTTCGCCACCCGCTCCCCGCATCGCCCCAACCCGCTCGGCATCACCCCGGTGCAGTTGCTCGAGATCAAAAAGGGCAAGCTGATCTTGGGCCCATGCGACCTGGTCGACGGCACGCCGGTCTTCGACATCAAGCCCTACATCCCTTCCTACGATTCCTTCCCCGAGGCCAAGGCAGGATGGATCGATGAGGTCGACGCCGCCCTCGAAGGGCCGCCCGCTTTCACGGTGAGCTTCTCCCCTCAGGCCGCCGAACACATGGCCTGGCTCAAGCAGGAGTGGTCCGTTGATTTCGAAGCCCGCCTGCTCGAGATCCTCAGCCGCGATCCGAGCCCCCACCGCACCCGCCGTATCCGCAGCCGCCATGGGGATCTTTACGACCTAGGCTGCGGCGCCTGGTATGCGATCTTCGAGGTGAAAGGACAGGTCGTCCATGTCCTGCATCTCAAGCCGGCCTTCCCGCTGAAGTTCCTGACCGACCCCGCCCGCCCGGAGATTCCCGACAAGGACGCGCAGCTCGCCTTCCGGGCCCGCTGGCCGCAATTCGCCGACTAATCCCCAGCCGGGGTTTAATTGAGCGAAATTAAAGGCGAAGCCCTCGCAACAACTTCGCCCCATCAGGGTCGAAAGTCGCCTCGCCTTACCCGTGAATCCTTCTTCCAATAAAGTCATGCCCCGCTTCACCACCCTGCTGGCACTCTGTGCCGTCATTGCTTTCCAGCCGAGCGCCCGCGCCGCCGACAGCCGTAAGCTCACGCTCGAGGACGGCGATCGCGTCCTCCTCATCGGCGACGTGCTGATGGAGCGCGAGAACAACTATGGCGTGCTCGAGACGAAGATGCGCCAGGAATTCCCGGGCAAGAAATTCGCCGTGCGTAACCTCGGTTACTCCGGCGACACCCCGCTCGGTGCTTCGCGCGCCAGCTTCGACCCGGTCGCGAAGGGCGTCGAACAGCTCGAGGAGCAGCTCGCCGTCGTGAAGCCGACAGTCGCGATCATCGGTTACGGCATGGCCGCTTCGCTCGAAGAACTCACCTATCGCCAGAACGACCCGGCCCTCAATCCGGACCCGGCCCGCTACGGCACCGAGCACACGCCGGCCCGCCTGAAGCGCGAAGTCGCCAAGCTGATGGAGCTGATCACCAAGCATGCCGCCGGCGGCAAGGTACGCTTCGTCATCCTCGGCCCGATCGCCCACGAAGACCTCCGCGGCTCCCGCCCCGGCCTGCCCGACCCCGCCGAGCATAACGCCCTGCTCGCCGCTTACGGCCGCAGCCTCGCCGAACTCGCCGCGGAGAAGAACGTGCCGTTCGTCCAAGCGGAGTGGAAGAGCCAGGGCATCACCCTCGACTTCGGCACCGACAACGGCATCCACCTGACCGAACGCGGCTACCGCGCGCTCAGCGAAGGCGTGGCCGCCCAGCTCGGCTGGAAGGTGAACCAGGCCGGCTGGGACAAGCCCACCGCCGCCAGCGAAACGCTCCGCGCTTCGGTCCTCCGCAAGAACTCGCTCTTCTTCCACCGTAGCCGCCCGGCCAACTATACCTACATCTTCGGCTTCCGTAAGCGCGAACAGGGCAACAACGCCGTCGAGATCCCGAAGTTCGATCCGCTGATCGAGACGGCCGAAGCCGACGCCATCGCCGTCTCCGCCGGCCAGCCGAGCACGCTGCCGCCCGAACCGAAGACGCCGTCGAAGCTCGAAGTGCGCACCTCCCTACCCGCCCCGGAGTTCAAACTGTCCGACGGCCTGCGCATCGCGCTCTTCGCCGAAAACCCGCTCCTCGAGAAGCCGGTGCACATGAACTGGGATACCTCCGGCCGCCTGTGGGTCGCGACCTCCAACACCTACCCGCAGGTCAATCCCGAGGACCTCGCCGCGCAGATGGCCGGCAACTCCTCGAAGTTCGGTCCGTCCACGGGCAACGATAAGGTCATCCTCCTGGAAGACACGAACCGCGACGGCGTGGCCGATGTCTCCCGCATCGTCGCGGACCGCCTGCTCATCCCCTCCGGCGTCGCGCCTGACAACTTCGGCGGCGTCTACGTCGGCGCCAGCACCGAACTCCTGCATCTCACGAACGCGAACCCTGACGGCGTGCTCGCCGATCGTCGCATCGTCTTGAGCGGCTTCGGCACCGAGGACACCCACCATATCGTCCACACCCTGCACTGGGGCATCGATGGCCGGCTCTACTTCCACCAGACGATCTACATCCACTCGCACCTCGAGACCCCGTGGGGCCTCGTGCGCGCCAACTCCGGCGTCGCCTTCGCCTACGACCCGAACACCGAACGACTCGAAGTCCACTCTAAGGGCCTCGTCAACGCCTGGGGCCAGCAGGAAGACCCCGCCGGCCAGACGTTCCTGACCTCCGGCGCCGACGGCACCGGCGTGCACTGGGCCTTCCCGGGCGCGGCCTTCCCGCCCTCCGAAGGCGCCCGTCGTCTCGTCGGCAGCATCAGCCCCGGCTCCTATCCGAAGTTCAGCGGACTTGAACTCATCAACAGCCCTGTCTTCGGTCCGGAATGGCAAGGCAACGCGATCACGTGCGACTTCCGCGCCCATCGCATCGTCCGCTTCGGCTTCAATGACTTCAGCACCGACGCTTCCCCGAAGTCCGGCTACGTGACCAAGGAACTCCCCGACGTCGTCCGCACCAGCGACGTGGCCTTCCGCCCGATCACCTTGAAGATGGGCCCCGATGGCGCGGTCTACGTCGCCGACTGGACCAACCCGATCATCAACCACGGCGAAGTCGACTTCCGCGACCCGCGTCGCGACAAGATCAGCGGACGCATCTGGCGCATCCTGCCGGAGAACGCCCAGCCGCTCAGCTGGCAGCCCGTCCTCGGCAAACCGACCAAGGAGCTCCTCGCCAACCTACTCTCCCCTAACCGCTGGACCTTCGAACAGTCTCGCCGCGAACTCGCCAAACTGCCCGTCGCCGAACTCCAAGCCGCCCTCAATGCGTGGGCCAAGGATGACGTCACGCGTCGTCACGCCGCCTGGCTGCTCAGCGGCCGCACGGCCGAGACCACGCATCTCGCCGAACTCCTGAAGAGCCAGGATCCGGCGAGCCTCCAGGTCGGCCTGCGCGAGCTCGGCAAATCCCTCGGCGCCCGCGGAGCGACGGACATCGCCCTCATCACACCGTTCCTCGCCCATGCCAATCCCCGCGTCCGTCTCGAAGCGCATCGCGCCCTCGCCCGCGTCCGCACTCCGGAAAGCGCCCGCGCCGTGCTTTCGCATCTCCCGAAGAACGCCGAGGACACCTTCCTCGATTTCGCCGCCTGGACGAGCATCAACGAACTCGCCCGTCCGTGGCTCGAGGACGTCGCCGCCCAGCCGTCCAAGGTGGAAGGCCATGAAGCCGAACTCGACGCGATCGTGAAGGCGATCGACCCCGGCATCGCCACTCCTTACGTGCAGCGCCTCTTCGTCGGCCGCAAGGTTGACGCCGCCGGCTCCGGTCCATGGATCGAACTCGTCGGCAAGGCCGGCACCACCGAAGAAGCCACGCTGATCTTCCGTGCGCTCATGGACGACGCCTCCCTGCAGCCGTCCACCCGCCATCGCATCGCCTTCGCCCTCGTCGAAGCCGCCAACCGTAACGTCCGTCCGGCCGGTGACCTCGCCGGCCTCGGCCAGCTGCTCCGCTCCGAGACCGAACGTAATCTCCTCATCACGTCCCTCCGCCTCGCCGGCCAATGGAAGCTCGTGCAGTTCGTCCCGAAGATCGGCGACTTCGCCGGCCGCGAGCAGGACGACGCCCTCCGCCAGGTCGCGATCGGCGCCCTTCGCGCCATCGGTCAGCAGCCCTCGCTCAACGCGCTCCGCAGCCTGACGGCCGAAGCGCGCCCGGCAGTCGTCCGTCGCGACGCCCTCCCCGCCCTCGCCGTCCATGCCCCGGGAGAAGCGCTCAAAGTGATCCCGTCGGTCTTCGCCCAGATCAAGACGAAGCAGGAAGCCGCGGCCGTGTGGACCAACCTCTTCCAGCTCGGCGGTTTCGCCCAGCGCCTCGCCAAGGAATTCCCGAAGGGCCTCAGCGCCGAACACTACGCGGCTGCGCTGCAGTCTGCCCGCTCGCTCGGCCGCGGCGGCAACGCCCTGGTCAAGACCATCGAACCGCTCGCCGGTGCGAAGTCAGGCACGCGCGATTACAGCGCGGAGATCGCCGGCATGATCGAGACCATCAAGAAAGGCGCCGACCCGGCGGAGGGTGAACTCCAGTATCGCAAGAACGGCTGCGCGATCTGCCACGCCATCGGCGGCGCCGGCGGCAAGCTCGGCCCTGACCTCAGCAGCATCGGCGCCAGCGCCCCGCTCGACTACATCATCGAGAGCGTCCTGAACCCCGCCGCGAAGGTGAAGGAAGGCTACCACGGCTTCTCCTTCAAGATGAAGGACGGCAGCCAGATGGTCGGCATCCCCGCCCGCGAGAACGCGACCGAACTCTTCATCCGCCCCGGCCCCGGCGTCGAACTAGCGATTCTCAAGGCCAACATCGTGAGCCGAGACAACATCGGCAGCATCATGCCCGCCGGCCTCGCCGACGGCATCACGGGCGTCTCCCGTCGTAACTTCTTCGCCTTCCTCGGTGAGATCGGCAAGCCGGGTCCGTTCGACGCCAGCAAGGGCAACGTCGCCCGCCTCTGGATCTTCGACGACCAGCCGCCCGGCGCCCTCGCCAAGTCCGCCGCTGCCACCCCGGTCTACACGCTCGTCAACGGACAGCTGCCCAAGGAATTCAATCCTGGCCGCCTCTACGCGACCTCCCGCTTCACGATCGCCTCGGCCACGAAGAAGCCCCTGTCGCTCACCGGCGTGAAGGCCGCCTGGCTCGACGGCAAGGCGCTCGAACTCAAGGCGGGCGCCTACGCCGCCTCGATCCCGGCCGGCGATCACTCGCTCACGGTCGAGGTCGACGGCAACGCGCCCTACTTCAAGGCGCAGTGCGACGACGCCAGCTTCCTCGGAGACTGATGACGCGCCTCGCGCTCTGCCTGCTGTTGGCTTGCCTGATGGTCGGCTGCGCGGAGACGTCACACGCTCCGGCCGTCAGCGCGGAGGCCTTGCGCCAACGGGCCGCGGAGCGTCGCAGCGAAGGCAAGTCGGCCGAAGCGGAAAACCTGCTCGGTCAGGCCATCCGTGCGCAGCCGACCCAGACGCGCGATCAACGTTCCGCCGCGGCGGACCTGCGCCGCGAACTCGCCTCGCTCCGCGTCGCCGGCGACGACCTCGTCGGCGCGGAGAAGCTCTACCGCGAAGCGCTGACCTTGCTCGAGACCGCGCCCCGCGGCGCCGACGCCGCCATCATCAACCTCCGCACCCAGCTCGCCGGCCTATGCTACCGCCAGTCGCGCTTCGACGAAGCCGCCGATTTTTACCGCACCGTACTCGCGCTCGAAGTCACCCTCCTCGGCGAAACCCACCCCGACCCGCTGGGAACGATGAGCATCCTCGGCGGCCTCGAACTGAAGCGAACCAAGTTCGCCGAAGCCGAGACCCTCTTCCGTCGCCAGTTGCGAGGCGTCCAGCAGGTCCACGGGGCCGAGAAACGGGAGACCGCCTCCGTCCTGGATAACCTGGCCGATGTCCTGGAGAAGGCCGGCCGGGCAGCCGAAGCCACCCGCCTGCGGGGCGAAGCCGCCCGCATCCGCCGGAAGCTTTGCGACGAGTGCTGAAAAGGGGCCACCCCTTGCGCCCACGACACCCCCGGGCATAACACGGGGGAACTCCCCATCGCCGATTGGGAATTATTTACGTTTGCGCCCCACCCCTTGACAGCCACCCCTTGACACCCGTGGCCCGTATTTCCCGCAGATCGATCGATGAGCTCCGCCAACGGGCTGATATCGTCGCGCTCGCCGGCGACTACACCCAGATGAAACAGCGCGGGCGCGACTGGTGGGGCCTCAGCCCCTTCAAGTCCGAGAAGAGCCCCTCCTTCAAGGTCAACCCGGAGACCGGCCTCTGGTATTGCTTCTCCACCCAGCAAGGCGGCGACGCCTTCAAGCTGGTCATGAATCGGGAAGGCCTCGACTTCCCGGAATCCGTCGAACGCGTCGCCAACCGCTTCGGCTTCAAGCTCGACTACGAGAGCGGCGGCGACGGCAAGAACGAGAAGTCCTTCCGCGGCCAGCTCCTCGAGATCCATGAGCTCGTCGCCGACTACTGGCGCCGCTGCTTCCTCGAAGACCCCGTGCACGGGGAATGGATCCGGGACTACTGGACGCGCCAGCGGAAGTTCACGCCAGAGGTCGCCGACGACTTCGGCATCGGCTTCGCCCCGGTCGACGACTCGAAGCTCATCCCGGGCCTGCTCGCCAAGGGCTACGCCAAGGACGCCCTCGCCCAGACCGGCCTCTTCTTCGGCGTGGACCGCGTGCCCGATCCGCTGCGCTGGCGCTGTCGCTTCCGCGGCCGCCTGATCATCCCGATCCGCGACATCCAGGGCCGCGTCATCGCCTTCACCGCCCGCCAGCTCGACATCACCCCGCAGGACGACCCTTCGCGCGAAGCCAAGTACGTCAACTCGCCCGAGACCGAGCTGTTCAAGAAATCGCGCACCGTCTTCAACCTCGACCGCGCCCGCATGACCCGCAAGGACGCGGATCCGTTCGTGCTCGTCGAAGGCCAGCTCGACGCCATCCGCTGCCATTCGGCCGGCATCCCGGGCGCCATCGCCGCGCAAGGCACCGCGGTCACCGAAGAACACCTCCAGCAGCTCCGCCGCTTCAGCCAGCGTCTGCTGGTCTTCCTGGATTCCGATGCCGCCGGCCAGAAAGCCGCGCTGCGCCTGCTGCCCATCGGCCTCCGCGAAGGCCTGGACATCCGCTTCCTCTCGCTCCCGGGCGGCAAGGACCCGGATGAATACTTCTCGACGCAGTCCGCCGCGGGCTGGGCCGGCCTCGTCGCCGGCGCCCGCACCGCGATGCAATTCTGCGTGCAGTCCCTCGTCCCCGAAGGCTCGGTGAACCTGCCGCTGACCAGCCGCCTCAGCCTCCTGGAGTCGCTCTTCCCCATCGTCGAGCAAGCCGGCGCCGAGGAGATCGTCCGCGAAGCCCTGAACGAAGCCGCCCGCCACGCCGGCATCGGCATCCGCGAGATGCACATGGCCTACGAGCGCCACCGCGCCCAATCGCAGTCCCAGCGCCCCGCGGCCCAGCTCGGCGGCCCGGACGAAGCGCCCGTCCCGGTTGTCAAGGGGGGGGGCTTGACAACCACGGAGGAGGATTTGATACTGTTCCTTCTGCGGCATGATTCCTACTTCGTTCCCATCGCCCAGTCGCTCCCGCTCGAGTGGATCGACCAGTCCGGCCGGGGCGGCCAGCTTCTGATGGCCCTGCTCAACGAAGCCGCCCATGGCCATTTCGCCGGCCTCCGCGAGGCCGTCAACGCCCTCGACGACGAACTGCGCACCGAAGCCGCCCGCCTTTCCGCCGAAAGCTACGCCGGCCGCGACGACGAGAAGGACATCCTGCCCCGCGCCAATACGATCCTGAAGTCCTTCCACGGACGCCACGTCCAAGCCCTGATGCGCAGCCTGGACGCCCGGATCGCCTCGACCCCCCGCGACGACGTCGCCGCCCTCAACCGGCTCCAGTCCGAGAAGATCGCCCTGCGTAAATCGCACGCGACCCCGCCGACGCTCACCGCCGCCTGATTTTCCCAAGATGACCGATAAGAAGAACAAGAAGACCACCGACAAGCCGGCCAAAGCCTCCAAGCAGGCCAAGCCCGTCGTCAAAGCCGCCGCCAAGGCCCCGGCCAAGCCGGCCGTGAAGGCGGTCGCCGCGAAGGCGCCTTCCCTGAAGGCCTCCCCCGCCAAGGCCGCCCCGGCCAATAACAAGGCCGCCGCCGGCAAGCCCACGTCGGCGAAGACGCCCGTCGCCAAGGTCGTCACCCCGAAGCAGCCCATCGCGGTCACGCCGAAACCCAAGCCGGTCACGCCGAACGTCGGCCCCGCCATCAACGAGAAGGTCCAGCTGCTCGTCAGCCTTTCCAAGAAGAACGGTTTCGTGACCGTCCAGAACATCAACGAGGTCATCCCCGACAGCGCCACCGACCCGGAGCTGATCGAGAACATCATGAACATCCTCGACAACCTGGACATCAAGCTCCTGGACGAGGATGAGGTCGAGACGTACCGCAAGAAGGTCGAGGACTCCGAAGAAGAAGCCGCCCGCACCGTCCCGGCCGACGCCCCTTACGATCCGTTCAACGTCTACCTGAAGCAGATGGGCCACAAGCCGCTGCTCACCCGCGAACAGGAAGTCGAGATCTCCAAGCGCATCGAGGACGCCGAACTGGAGGCCCAGAACTACCTCTTCGCCTGCTGGCTCACCCTGCCCTACCAGCTCGACCTCGCCCTCAAGGTCCTCCGCAAGGAAGAGCGCTTCGACAAGGTGGTCATCGACAAGAAGGTCGAGTCCCGCGACGCGTATTACAAGATGCTCCCCAAGGCCACGGAGGAGTGCACCAAGCTCAAGGCCAAGCTCGACAAGGCCTGGCAGAAATACCTCGACGAGTCCGACGCCGGTAAGAAAGCCAAGACCCGCGAGGCCTACGTCAAGCTCGAGCGCACCGCCAAGGAAGGCTGCAAGGACATCCTCCGGAAGTTCTGCTTCAAGATGAAGCTCTTCGAAGAGTGGCTCGAGCTGCCCGACATCAAGGGCGACATCGAAGATTCCCGCAACCTGGTCGAGCCGACCATCGTCGCCCGCGGCCCGGTCCGCGCGAAGAAGGCCGTCAAGCAGGAGATCTCGGCCTCCCGCACCCGCGAGATCGAACTCCGCTGGCGCCTCAGCCCGGGCGAACTCATCCACCTCGCCCGTAACGTGCGCAAGCACCTCGACGAAGCCCAGCGCGCCAAGACCGAGATGGTCGAGCATAACCTCCGCCTGGTGATCTCCATCGCCAAGAAATACCAGAACCGCGGCCTGCTCTTCACCGACCTCATCCAGGAAGGCAACATGGGCCTCGTGAAGGCCGTCGAGAAGTTCGAATACCGCCGCGGCTACAAGTTCTCCACTTACGCCACCTGGTGGATCCGCCAGGCGATCACCCGCTCCATCGCCGACCAGGCCCGCACCATCCGCATCCCGGTCCACATGATCGAGACGCTCAACAAGGTGATGCAGGTCCAGAAGCAGCTCACCCAGGAGCTCGGCCACGAGCCGACCGCCGAAGAAGTCGCCAACGAGATGAACATGGCGATCGATCGCGTGCAGCAGATCATGAAGATGGCCCAGCAGCCGATCTCGCTCCAGTCCCCGGTGGGCGACGGCGAAGACACCTCGCTCGGCGACTTCATCGAGGACAAATCCGCGGAGAACCCCTCCGACACGGCCTCCACCCGCCTCCTCCGCGAGAAGATCGACTTCGTCCTGCGCTCCCTCGCCGAACGCGAGAAGGAAGTCCTCATCCTCCGCTTCGGCCTCCTCGACGGCGTCCAGCGCACGCTCGAAGAAGTCGGCCGCCACTTCAAGGTCACCCGCGAACGTATCCGTCAGATCGAAGCGAAGGCCCTCCGCAAGATGCGTCACCCGACGCGCATGCGCCAGCTCCAGGGCATGTTCGAAGGCGAGCTCGACACCTCCGGCCCCGGCTTCGACCAGTTCATCTCCGAGGACGAGAAGGCCGAGCAGACCCCGGGTCCGCTTTCGCCCGGCGGCCTGCCCGGCGGCCTGCCGCCCAATTCCGCCCTCGCCGCCTTCATCGGCAAGCCCCCGGAAGGTCCGGGCGCCCCGCACCGCGAGTGAGCCGGCTCGGCCCAGTCTGTCTGCTGCTCGCGCTGCTGACAGGCTGCGTCGCGTCCAAACCGTCGAAGCCCGCCGAGGAGCCGAACCCGTTCGCGCTCCCGGCCGGCGCGCCGCGTAACGCCCGCGTCGGCTTCGTCCAAGGTTACCCGCTCCGCAGCACCAGCGTGCCGCTGCTGCTCATCCCGGGCACGATCGTCCGCGAAGGCCTGCAGGTCATCGCCCGCGACCCCCAGTTGAATCCTTCCGCCGTCCTGGAGATCACCTCGGTCCGCGGCCGGCTCGCGGTCGCCCGGATCGTCCGCGGACAGCCGCAACCGAAGGACGAAGTGGTGCTGCCCGACCCGGAGCTCGCCGAACAGGCCCTGACGCTGGCCCCCTGACGGCGGCTCTTGACCTTGGCGGGGCGGATGCCCACGTTGCCTCTTCCATGGCAAAGACCCAGGCAGGCATCGTCGGACTCCCCAACGTGGGCAAGTCGACCCTCTTCAACGCCCTTACGCGCTCGCGCAAGGCCGAGGCGGCGAACTACCCGTTCTGCACGATCGAGCCCAACGTGGGCGTGGTCCTCGTGCCGGACGAACGCATGCAGAAGCTGCAGGTGATCGCCGGCACGAAAGTCGTCATCCCGGCCACGATCGACATCGTCGACATCGCAGGCCTCGTCGCCGGCGCCTCCAAGGGCGAAGGCAAGGGCAACGACTTCCTTTCCAATATCCGCGAGTGCGACGCGATCATCCACGTGGTGCGTTGCTTTGATAACGATGACATCGTCCACAGCATGGGCAAGGTCGACCCCATCCGCGACATCGAGGTCATCGAGACCGAACTCATCCTCGCCGACATCCAGTCGGCCGAGCAGCAGCTCGACCGCAACCAGAAGAAGGTCCGCAGCCAGGACAAGGACGCCATCGCCAACGTCGAACTGCTCGCCCGTCTGGTGAAGCACCTCAACGAGAACCAGCCGGCTTCCGCCCTCGAAGTCTCCGACGACGAGCGCGCCCGCCTGAAGACCTACAACCTGCTTTCCTCCAAGAAGGTGCTCTTCGCCTGCAACGTCGCCGAGGGCGACCTCGCCGATCCTTCGAAGAACCCGCACGTCGCCGCCGTCTCCGCCCTCATCGGTAAACGCCACGGTTGCGAGCACGTCGTCATCTGCGCTCAGGTCGAAGCCGAGCTCTGCGACCTGTCGCCCGCCGAAGCCACCGAGTTCCTCCAGTCCCTCGGCGTCACCGACTCCGGCGTATCCTCGCTCATCCGCGGCGCCTATCACCTGCTCGGCCTGGCGACCTACTTCACCGCCGGCGAAAAGGAAGTCCGCGCCTGGACCTTCCGCAGCGGCATGACCGCCCCGCAGTGCGCCGCGGTCATCCACACGGATTTCGAAAAGGGCTTCGTGAAGGCCGAAATCGTTTCGTACGAGGACCTCGTGAAGAACGGCTCCGTCGCCGCGGCCCGCGACGCCGGCCGCTACCGCCTCGAAGGCAAGTCCTACCTGTTCAAGGACGGCGACGTGGCCCTGTTCCGCTTCACGGACTAAGCCCTTAGCCCTAATACCCCCAAAAAGGACGCGTAAATGCGTCCTTTCTTTTTGCCTTGGAACGCGGGGCGAGCAACCATTCGGGACCGTCCCTGTCCTACCCCCATGATGCCTCGCTTCCTCCCCCTATTGGCCATTCTCCTGAACGCCGTCCTCGGTGCGGTAGAGACCCGCCCTAACATCGTGGTGGTGATCGGCGAAGACATGGGGCCCGACATGGGCGTCTACGGCTGCAAGGACGCCATCACCCCGAACATGGACCGGCTCGCCAAGGAAGGCGCCCTCTTCACCCGCGCCTTCACCCACACCGGCGTCTGCGCCCCCTCGCGCAGCGGGATGGTCACCGGCCAATACCCCCTGAAGTACGGCGCGCAGAACATGCGCTCGGTCGTCGTCAACCCGCCCCACCCTTTCACCGAGAAACTCCAGGCCGCCGGTTATCACGTGATGTGGCCTGGTAAGACCGATTTCCAAGGCGTGCCCGAAAAGAACCTCGCCCAGGATCGCAAGAGCTGGATCAACGCGGCCAACCGTCCGGCCGGCGAACTGAGCGCCAAACCGAAAGAACCCTTCTTCGCTTATTTCAACGACAACGTGAGTCACGAAAGCCAAGTCCGGGCCAACGACGGCGATCACGCCCGCAACACCGCCGCGCTCAAGCCGTCCGACCGACGCGACCCGGCCAAAGTCGAACTCCCGCCCTTCTATCCGGACACCCCGGCCGTCCGGCGCGAGGTGGCCCATTACCACGAGCTCGTCACGGCGGTGGACTACTCCCTCGGCCGCGTGCTCGACTGGCTGAAGGCGCACGACCTCGAGAAGAACACGATCGTCATCCTGACGGGCGACCACGGGCGCGGCATGCCGCGCTTCAAACGCTCGCCCAAGGATACCGGCACGCGCGTGCCGCTCATCGTGCGCTGGCCCGGCCAGATCGCTCCCGGCACGGTCCGCGAAGACTTCGCCAGCTGGATCGACTTCGCCCCGACGGCGCTGACGCTTGCCGGCGTCCCCGTCCCGGCCGAATACGACGGCCATTGCTTCCTGCCGACGGCGGCCAATCCGCCGAAATACGTCTACTCGTTCCGCGACTACATGGACGAGAGCTTCGACAAGGTCCGCGCGGTGCGCGACGCCCGCTTCCGCTACGTGCGCAATCAGGCGCCCGGCGTCGATGAGGCCGGCAAGGTGGCCTATCAGGAAGTCGGCCAGACGATGCACGAACTCCGCCGCGTCCAGGCCGAGGGCAAACTGACGCCCCTGCAGGCGCTCTATTTCAACCCCAACCGCGCGGCCGAAGAACTCTTCGACACCCAGAACGACCCGTGGGAAGTGAACAACCTCGCCGGCGACCCCGCCCATGCGGCCAAGCTCGCCGAACTCCGCGCCGAATGCGACGCCTGGCTGGCCCGCTGCGGACCGCTGGCCGATCTCCACGCGGACGAACTCGTGAAGCGCGGCGTCATCAAGCCACGCGACGAGAAATACGAAGAACGCCGCAAGACCGGCTCGACCGCCGGCGACGCCGCCGCGGCCGCCAAGAAAAAGGGCAAGAAGCCCGCCAACAAATAATCTCCTTATCATCATGCGCCTCCCTCTCCTCCTCTCCGCCTCGTTGCTCGCCTTCGGCTGCAAGCCTGCTCCGCAGGTCGCCCGCTACGAAGTGAAGTCCGACGCCGCTCCGGCTCCCGCCGCCGCCCCGGCCGCGCCCGTCGCCGCGCAGCCCGCCCCTTCTCCGGCCGTCGCCGCCCCGATGGTCGCGCCTGCGTCGATGAAGGCCGAAGCGGCCTCCTTCGACGCCCCCAAGTGGGGCAAGCTCCCCGCCGGCTGGTCCGTCGGCCCCGAGAACGGCATGCGTAAGGCCACCTGGATCGTGGCCGGTCCCGACGGCTCCAAGGCCGAGATCGCCGTGACGGTCTTCCCCGGCAACGTCGGCGGCCTCACCGCCAACGTGAACCGCTGGCGCGGCCAGATCGGCCTATCCTCCGCGAGCGGAGACGAAATCGCCGCTTCCGCCCAGCCCGCCAAGGTCGGCGGCATCGACAGCCAGCGCTTCGTGATGGCCTCGACCGACGGCAAGAAAGGCCTCGACGCGGTCATGACCCCGCACAAGGGCGCCACCTGGTTCTTCAAGATGAGCGGTGACGCCGCCGCGGTCGCCGCCAACGGCGCCGCCCTCGTCGCCTTCCTCGCCGAATCCCAGCTCCCGTGAACAACGAAGAATTTCAGAAGAAGGCCGATAGCGGCCGCAGACTCATCGACACGCTGGCTTCGCTGAAGCTGACGGTCTTCCTGCTGGTGCTGTCGATGCTGCTGGTGCTGCTTGGCACGCTCGAGCAGGTCCATTGGGGCGTCTGGCATGTCCAGAAGGTCTACTTCTCCTCCTGGTTCTGTTTCTACCCGATGGATGACACCGCCCCGCTGCAGATCCCGCTCCCGGGCGGCTTCCTCATCGGCGCGCTGCTCGTCGCCAACCTGGCCTTCGCGCACTTCCGTCACTTCAAGGCCACGGCCGCCAAGGTCGGCATCAGCATGATCCACGCCGGCCTGCTCCTCCTGCTCATCGGCGGTTTCGTCACCGCGGTCTATCAGGAAGAGTCCGCGATGATCGTCCCGGAAGGCGAGAGCCGCAATTTCTCCGAGGCGTTCCGCGAATTCGAATTCGCGCTCGTCGAGAAAGGCGCCCAGGGCGACCAGGTCGTCGTCGTGCCCGATACGATCTTCCGCGCCATCGCCGCCAAGCAGGCTCCCGACACGGTCGCCCTGCCCGGCTCACCCTTCACGCTCAAGGTGCTCGCCTATCACCCCAATGCGATGCTGCGCGCGAAGTCGCAGATGGCCGACGGCCTGCCGATCAAGGCGACCCAAGGCATCGGCGCCCGGACGGAGCTGGCCTACAAGCCGGAGCCGGAAAGCTACGATGACAACAAGCCCAACGCGCCGACGGCGATCGTCGAGCTGCTCAAGGGCGCCCAGTCCGCCGGAGTCTGGGTCGTGAACCTCAATCTGACGGAGAATTTCGACGCCCAGGAATTCAAGGACGCCGATAAGACCTACCAGCTCTCGCTGCGCCGCGTCCGTTACTACGTCCCCTTCACCCTCCGCCTCGACAAGTTCACCCACGAGAAATACCCGGGAACGAACACGCCGCGCCGCTTCGCGAGCGACGTGACGATCAAGGAAGGCGAGGGCTCCTTCGCCTATAACATCTCGATGAACCAGCCGCTCCGCCACGCCGGCCTGACGTTCTTCCAGTCGAGCTTCGGCAGCACCAAGGACGGCAAGGACCTCAGCGTCCTGCAGGTCGTGCGTAATCCGGGCTGGCTCATCCCGTACGTCTCGGTCGCGGTGATGTCCCTCGGCCTCGTCTGGCACTTCGGCTTCTCGCTGCTGCGCTTTCTCCGCGGTCGCGCCGCCAAGGCTGCGGCGATGCTCGCGCTCGGCTTCCTCTCGGCGACGTCCGAGGCCGCCGACGCCGGCTGGAACACCCGTGAGCTCGGCGAGATCCCCGTGCAGAGCGGCGGTCGTATCGTCCCGATCGAGACCCTCGCGACGGGCTCGCTCCTGCAGATGCGCGCCCGCACCTCCGTCGCGCTCTCCAAGCTCGAACGCGTGGCCTTCGGGCAGCGCCCGTCCACTTGGTCGGCGGAAGATCGGGCCACCATCACGAAGGAACTCCCCGCGCTCGATGCGAACCTTCAAGCCATGCTCGAGAAGCGCCCGGTCCGCCTCACCGGCGGCTCGGTCTCCGCGATCGACTGGCTCATCGAAGTCTCCTTCCGCGCCCCGATCGCCCGCCACCTGCCCACCTTCCGCGTCGAACACCCCAACGTGCTCAAGCGCGTCGGCGGCGACCCCGAGAAGAGCCTCTACGTCAGCTGGGACGGCATCCTGAAGAACAGCGCCGAACTCAGCCAGGCCGCCGAGAAGGCCCGCAAGCGCGCCCAGGCCGACCGTGACGCCGAAGACCGCGCCCTGCTCAACCTCGAAAGCGCCGCCCGTCAGTACGCGGCGCTCAGCATGACGTTCATCCCCGGCGACCTCCCGGCCGACGTCACCCCGCGCCGCGAATACGGCGCCTGGATCAGCGCCCTCAACCGCGCCCTCTCGGAGATGAACGCCAGCCGTGCCAACGGCGGTTCCGGCCAGGCCTTCGACCCCGAGCTCCAGAAGACCGTCCGCACGTTCGTCGAACGCTACCAGGAATTCGAACGCGAAGGCGCCATCGGCCTGATGCCGCCCAAGGATCCGGATTCCGTCGAACGCTGGGATAACCTCGGCGGCTCCCTCCTCGGCATCATCAAGGACCAGAAGACCCATCGCGCCGGCCTCGCCGAAGACGGCCTGATCACCCGCTACGCCGACTTCTCCATGGCTTGGCGCGAAGGCAAGGACGACGAATGCGCCCGCCTCGCCTCCGCCATCGCCGCCTCCCTCAAGGGACCGTGGACGGCCAAGGCCGAATCCGAAGCCGCCTTCGGCCGCATGCAGCCCTTCTATTGGCTGCTCATCGCCTACGCCATCACGGTGCTCATGGTCTTCGCCTCCTGGCTGACGTCCTCCGAAAACCTGCGCGCCTGGGCCTACCGCCTGCTGGTCGCCTGTTTCGTGCTGCACACGCTCTCGCTCGGCTACCGCATGTGGCTGCACGGCCGTCCGCCGGTGACCAACCTCTACTCCTCCGGCATCTTCGTCGCCTGGGGCGCCGTCGCCCTCGGCATCATGCTCGAACGCGTCTGGAAGAACGGCATCGGCGCCGCCGCCACCGGCATCACGGGCTTCGTCTCGCTGATCGTCGCCCATAACCTCGGCCTCTCCGGCGAAGACAACCTCGAGAGCGTCCGTGCGGTGCTCGACTCGAACTTCTGGCTGGCGACGCACGTGACCATCGTGACGCTCGGCTACTCGGCGACCTTCGTCGCGGGCCTGCTCGGCGCCCTCCACCTCGCGCTCCGCGCCTTCAAGGCCGACTACAACTGGGGCGACAGCGTGGCCCGCGCGGCTTACGGCATCCTCGCCTTCGCGGTCCTCGCGAGCTTCATCGGCACGATGCTGGGCGGCATCTGGGCCGACCAGAGCTGGGGTCGCTTCTGGGGCTGGGATCCCAAGGAGAACGGCGCCATCCTCATCGTGCTTTGGTGCGCCATCTGCCTGCACGCCCGCTGGGGTGGACTCGTCCGCCGCGAAGGGCTCATGCAGCTCCTCGTCTTCGGCAACATCGTGACGGCCTGGTCCTGGTTCGGCACCAACCTCCTCGGCGTGGGCCTGCATAGCTACGGCTTCACCGAACAGGGCTCCTTCTGGCTCTATTACGTCTTCGTCCCCTCCCAGTTGGCGCTCATCGCGCTCGGCTGGCTCCCGGACCGCTCGAAGTCCGCTTTCAAGAGCGCATGACCGAAGCCGTCGGCCCGACCTGGTTCTGCATCAAGGCCAAGCCTCGCCAAGAGGCGGTGGCGGTGCAGAACCTGCGGGCCATCGGCGTCGCGGAGCTGGTCTTCCCTCGCCTGCGTCGCACCCGTCGCGGCCACGAGAAAAACAAGGTCGTCATCGAACCCCTCTTCCCGGGCTACGTGTTCGCACGCTTCGACCCGATGGAGTTCCAGTCGACGATCCGCAGTACCCGCGGCGTACTCCACCTCGTCAGCCGCGAAGGCCGGCCGGTCGACGTCGAGCAGGCGGTGATCGACGAGCTCAATGCGCTCGGACCCGAGGCCATCCTGTCGATGCTCGACGAAGAGCTGAAGGTCGGCGCGAAGGCCCGCGTGATCCGCGGGATCTTCACCGGCTCCGAAGGCGAGATCATCCGCCTCGAGTCGCCGCAGAAACGCATCGCCCTCCTACTTTCGATCCTCGGCTCCGATCAACCCGTCGAACTCCCGCTCGACGATGTCGAAGGCCTGCCCGACGAAGCCTAAACAACCTGTCCCTGTCCCTGTCCCTGTCCCTTTATCCGCATGATCCTCGACCAACTCTCCGCTTCCTCCGCCTACGAGTCGCTGCACCCGCTCTTCCCGCAGGCTTTCGCTTATCTGCGCTCCTTCGACGTCAATACGGCCGACGGCAAATATGAGCTCCAAGGCCAGGACCTCGTCGCGATCGTACAGCGCTACCAGACGGCGCCTTCGGCCGACAAGATGTGGGAAGCCCATCAGGTCTACGGCGACATCCAAGTCGTCTATCAAGGCCTCGAACTCTGCGGCCACACGGACCAAAAGACCTTGGTCGTGACGAAGCCGTATATCGCCGAAAAGGACGTCGAGAAATATGCCGCTCCGACGACCCCTTCCGCGCTCCTGACGCTCGGCCGTGGCAACTTCGCGATCTTCCATCCGCAGGACGGCCACCAGCCCGGCGTCCAGCTCGGCGCCCCGGCCGAAATCCTGAAGGTGGTCATCAAGTTCCGCCTGAAGGTCTGAGCGGCTTGCAACTTCGCCGGCTTGGCGGTGTCCTATGGTCAACCCCATGAGACTCCTCGCCAGCCTGCTCCTCACCCTCACCTGCGCCCTCGGCTCCGCCCAGGACGTCACCCGTACGTCCGACGTCATCTACGCGAAGCATGATGGCGTGGCGCTGACGATGGACGTCTTCACGCCGGCCAAGCCCAACGGCGCCGCGGTCATCAAGATCGTCAGCGGCGGCTGGAACTCCAATCACAACGGCATCAACGACGGTGGCTGGCCGAAGCACGGCTTCACGACCTTCGTGGTGGTGCACGGCACGCAGCCGCGCTTCCACATCGATGAGATCGTCGCCGACCTGCAGCGCTCCGTCCGCTTCGTCCGCGCCAACGCCGCCAAGTTCGGCATCGACCCGAATAAGATCGGCGTCACCGGCGGCAGCGCCGGCGGCCACCTCAGCCTCATGCTCGGCACGCGCGTGCTCCCGGCTAATCCGAAATCGAAAGATCCGGTCGAACACGTGAGCTCGGCGGTCAACGCCGTCGCCTGCTATTACCCGCCGGTGGACTTCCTCAGCTGGGCCAAGGAAGGCGACAGCAAGGAAGGCATCGGACCGCTCACCACCCGCGCCCCCGCCTTCGGACCGATCGTGACCACCGCCGAAGGACGCGAACGCGCCGGCCGGGAACTTTCGCCCCTCTACGGCATCAGCGCCCAGACGCCCCCGACCTTCATCGTCCAAGGCGACGCCGACCCGCTGGTCCCTGACTCGCAGGCCCGCCGCTACCACGCCCGCGCCCAGGAAGTCGGCGCGAAGAGCGACGTCCTCATCCGCCTCGGCGCCGCCCACGGCGGCTGGGTCGAGATGGCCGACGACAACGTCCGCATGGCCGAATGGTTCAGCCTCCACCTGCTCGGCCAGCAGCCGGCCAAGCCCTTCACGTACGACGTGCATACCCTGCCCAGCACGCCGGCGCCCAAGAAGGCCAAGAAGTAAGCCGGCCGGAGATTTACGCTGGCGGGAAGGCCGGGCCGTTTCCATAAACACGGCATGGCTTCGCCTTGCCGACTCATCCTCGCCCTCGACGTAGAGACCAAGGAGGAAGCCTTGGCGCTCGCCCGCCCCCTCGCCGGCAATCTGGCCTGGGTGAAACTCGGCCTGCAGCTCTTCACGCGCCATGGTCCGGGCATCGTCGACGAATTCCATGCCCTCGGCTTCAAGGTCTTCCTCGACCTGAAGTTCCACGACATTCCCAACACGGTCGCCTCCGCGGTCAAGAGCCTCAAGGGTCGCCCCTGCTCGCTCCTGACGATCCACGCCTGCGGCGGCCCTGAGATGATCGCCCGCGCCGCCGACGCCGCGAAGTCCGCCCTGCCCGACTGTACCGTGCTCGGCGTGACGGTGCTCACTTCGATGGACCAAGCGCAGCTTTCCGCCACGGGCGTCGCCCGCACGCCGGAAGAACAAGTCCGCCTGCTCGGCCGCATGGCCATCAACTCCGGCATCGGCGGCCTCGTCTGCTCGCCGCTCGAACTTCCCGTCCTCCGCGCCGACCTCGGCACCGGCCCGACGCTCGTGACGCCGGGCATCCGCTATCCTGACGCCGCCGGCGACGACCAGAACCGTATCATGACGCCCGCCCAGGCCGCCGCTGCCGGCGCGAGCTTCATCGTGGTGGGGCGTCCCATCCTCAAGGCCAAGGATCCCGCGGCCGAGACGCTCCGCATCCGCCGTGACATCGGCGAGACCGCATGAGCGCCGGCGACGACATCCTCATCCTTCTCGCCGCGGGTTCCGCCCGGCGCATGCAGTCCGTCGTCGACGACAAGATCACCGCTCTCCTCGCCGGTAAGCCGGTCTTCGTCCATTCGCTCCAGTCCTTCCTGAGTACGGGCCTCATCGGCCGCGTGGTCATCACTTACCGCGACGAAGCCCAGCTCGCCAAACTCAAGGGGCTGCTCGCCGCCCACCTGCCGTCCGCCCCCGCGGTCGACTTCGTGCCCGGCGGCGAATCCCGCCAGGACTCGGTCCTCGCGGCCCTCAATACCTGCGAAGGCCACGCCGGTCTGGTCCACATCCACGACGGTGCCCGCCCGCTGGTCTCCGCCGAAGCCATCCGCAAGGTGCGCGCCAAGGCCTTCGAGACCGGCGCCGCCATCCTCGCCGGCCGCGCCGCCGATACCGTCAAGATCGCCAAGGCGGACTCCACTTCGGTCGACACTTCCCCCGACCGCGGACTGGTCTGGACCGCCGAGACCCCACAGGTCTTCCGCACGGCCATCGTGCTCAAGGCCTACCGCAAGGTCGCTGAACTCCAGCGCAAGGTGACCGACGACAGTTCCGCCGTGGAGTTCGTCGGCCAGGACGTATCCTTGGTCGAGAACCCCTCGGTGAACCTGAAGCTCACACGCCCGGCGGACTTCGTCCTGGCGGAAGCGATCCTGAAGACGCGCTGAGCGCTCAGTAACCGGCCTGACGGAGCGCGGCGTCCAGCTTGACCTGGAAGTCGGTGATGTCCTGCGGCGTCGGGCGATAACCCGGCGTGCGCGCGGCCATGCCCGGGCGGCCCTGATGGTCGATATACCAATCGGCCTTTTCGCCGTCGGAGAAAGTGACATGTCCGCTGACCATCGCGTGCGGCTGGGCGATCGTATCGACCTCGACCGTGACGACGCCGGCGCCTTGGGCGGTCGGGGCGGCGGGAGCGGCGGCCTCGGCCGGGGCTTCTTCGGCGGCGGCGACTTCCGGCGGCTTCGGCTCTTCCTTCTCGACCAGGGCGAGGTTCAGGTCATCGACGAGGAAACGGACGTCCATATAGGTCATGGAAACCTCGAGCTGAGTGGAAAGGCGCTCCTGGATCTGCGAAAGCGTCGCGCCTTCGGCTACCCAGGCGGAGACCTTGGTGATCTGTTCGGGAGTCAGTTTGGCCATAGGAGGCCAAAGTGCGGGAACCGCCGGCGATTTTCAAGCGTCCCGTCGCTTAATCGTTTGAAAACGTCCCCCCTGCCTCCAACTTAAGCCCCATGCAGCCCGACCTCCGTTGGCAGAAGTGCGGCGAGTTCGCCGATATCGTCTATGAGAAGGCTGACGGCATCGCGCGCGTGACCATCAACCGCCCGCACCGCCGCAACGCCTTCACGCCGGACACCGTCGCGGAACTGCTCAAGGCCTTCAGCGACGCCCGCGACGACGCGACCATCGGCGTGGTGCTCCTGCGCGGCGCCAACCCCCAGCACGACGGCAAGTTCGCCTTCTGCGCCGGCGGCGACCAGAAGATCCGCGGCGACAAGAAGGGCGGCTACATGGGCAAGGACGGCGTCCCCCGCCTCAACGTCCTCGACCTCCAGCGCCTCATCCGCTCGATGCCCAAGGTCGTCATCGCCCTCGTGGCCGGCTTCGCCATCGGCGGCGGCCACGTGCTCCACGTCATCTGCGACCTGACCATCGCCGCTGATAACGCGATCTTCGGCCAGACCGGCCCGAAGGTCGGCAGCTTCGACGGCGGCTTCGGCGCCTCCTACCTCGCCCGCATCGTCGGCCAGAAGAAGGCCCGCGAGATCTGGTATCTCTGCCGCCAATACGACGCGAAGCAGGCGCTCGAGATGGGCCTCGTCAATACGGTCGTCCCTTACGAGCAGCTCGACGCCGAGGGCGTGAAGTGGGCGCAGGAGATCCTGACCAAGAGCCCGCTCGCCATCCGCTGCCTGAAGTCGGCCTTCAACGCCGAACTCGACGGCCAGGCCGGCATCCAGGAACTTTCCGGCAACGCCACCCTGCTCTATTATCTTTCGGAAGAGGGCGACGAAGGTCGCGCCGCTTGGAACGAGAAACGCGCTCCGAACTTCCGGAAATTCCCGTGGCTCCCGTAAACCCGGTCCGCGTCACCGAACGCGCCCAGAAGCTCGCCACGGAAATCCTCCGCCCGGGTGACATCGCCGTGGACGGCACCGCTGGCAAAGGCCGTGACACCGCCTGCCTCGCCCAAGCCGTCGGACCCTCGGGCCACGTCCACGCGTTCGACATCCAACCTGAAGCCGTCACCTCGACCCGCAACCTCCTCGAGGTCGCCGGCCTGCTGGACCGCGTCTCCGTCCACCTACGCAGTCACGCCGAACTCGCCGCGGTGCTCACGCCCGCCCAGCAAGGCAAGGTCGGCGTGGCGATCTTCAACCTCGGCTACCTGCCCGGAGGCAATCCCGACATCATCACCCGCCCCGACTCCACGCAAGTGGCGCTCGACGCCGCCTACGCCGCGCTTCGCCCCGGTGGGCGGTTGATCTGCGTGGCCTACACGGGACACCCCGGCGGACCCGAGGAATCGGACATCGTGCTGAAGTTCGCCGAAGCCCATGCCGCCGACGGCCTCCATGTCGAGAAGATCGGCTATTACCCGACCCCAGGTAAGCCCTGGATTCTGGTGGTGAATAAGCCCGCGGCTTGAGTCCGCGGGATTTCCTGCCAGCCTTGACGCGATGATCTCCCGCCGACGCATCATCCTGACCGGAGCCACGGGACTGGTAGGAAAAGCCGTCGCCCGTCAGCTCGCCGCGCAGGGCTACGAGGTCGTCCCCTTCCGCTCACGCCACGATGGGGCCGGCGGCATGAACCATCTGACCGGCCACATCGACCACGACGCGCTCGAAGGCGCCTTCGCGGTGATCCATCTCGCCGGCGAACCCATCTCACAACGTTGGTCCGCCGCCGCCAAGGAGCGGATCCTGAGCAGCCGCCGCGACGGCACCCGCCTCCTCGCCGAAACCTTGGCCGGTTTGCGCAACAAGCCTGAGCTCTTCCTCTCCATGTCCGGCGTCGGACGTTACGGCATCCGTCGCAACGAGACGCTGACGGAAGCCTCCGCGATCTCTACGGAAGGCTTCCTCGGCGAAGTCTCCGCCGCCTGGGAACAGGCGACCGAATCCGCCCGTGCGGCCGGCATCCGGACGACTTGGCTGCGGACCGGGGTCGTGCTCGCAGCCTCGAGCGGCGCCCTGCGCCTGATGTTGCCGGCCTTCCGCTGCGGACTGGGCGGGCCGATCGGCAACGGACGTCAGCAAATGAGCTGGATCCGGCTCGGCGACCTGGTCCGCCTGATCGTGTGGTGCCTGGAACAGCCTACCCTCCCGCCGGCCCTTAACGCCGTCGCCCCTGAACCCTGCTCGCAGGCCGACTTCGCCCGCGCGCTCGGCAAGACCCTCCACCGCCCCGCCTTCCTCCCCGCCCCCGCCTGGGCCGTCCGCCTGCTCTTCGGCCAGATGGGCGACGAGACCGTCCTCGGCGACCTCCGCGTGACCCCCGCCGCCGCCTTGGCCGCGGGTTTCCGCTTCGAAACGCCCGACCTGCCCGCGGCCCTAGCGCGAGCGCTCGGTGAATGATTTGAGATTGAAGGAGGCGACGCCGACGAGGATTGTGCCCGTCATGGTCCGCGCTGCTTTCGTCCTCTCTTTCCTCCTGCTCGTCGGCTGCGAAGACGGCTCGCGGGCCGACTCCCGCACCCTCGACGTCGACGACCCGGAATTCCGCCAGGGGCAGACGTTCCACAAGCAAGGCGAAGTCCGTAAGGCCCTCGAGTGCTTCCTCAAGGTCATCGACAACCGTAAGGGCGCCGCGGAATCCCACCTCGAGGCGGGCCGCATGTACCTCGAACTCCAGGATCCGCTGCCGGCGATCTACCACTTCAACCAGTATATCCGGATGAAGCCGACTTCCGAGCAGTCGAACATCGTCCGCCAGATGGTGAAGACCGCCGAGAAGCAGTTCATGCAGCAGCTGCCGGGGCGACCGATGGAACCCGACGCCCTCGGCGGCGCCGACCTCAACTCCCGCCTGCGCTCCCTGCAACTCGAGAACGAGAAGCTCAAGCGCGAGCTCGCCGACGCGAATCGTAGTTCCAAGGCGCTCACCCTTCCGACCAAGACGACTGGCCCCGCCGCCGACAAGCCCGCACCCGCCGCCGACGGCACGCCGGGGCGCTTCCGCCAGTACACGATCGCGAAGGGCG
>ENA-UPTJ01000510-UPTJ01000510.1-marine-metagenome-genome-assembly--contig:-NODE-510-length-24411-cov-12.840696_pt1 | contig 24411 bp, 20 predicted proteins | sample MGYA00238168_ERZ767080 | MGnify/ENA primary metagenome ERZ767080 (study PRJEB28935, sample SAMN06266237) | marine metagenome | isolation source: Columbia River Estuary | place: USA:Columbia River... | reverse complement strand
ATTGAACGCCTGTATCAAGATGTTCCGCTCATCAGTTGGCGCCTCGTAAGTTAATTGCCGAATAGTTTGACGGCGCGTCTGTCGGGTAGCGTAAAGATTCTTATTGGGGCTGTAGCTCAGTTGGTAGAGCGCTTCCATGGCATGGAAGAGGCCAGGGGTTCGATTCCCCTCAGCTCCACAATTGTTCGTCTAAATGCAACCAGCAGTTAACCGATTTATTCTGCTGCGTTAATCCACGTTGTTTATTGTTTGGGCTTCAGAAGTCCAACAAAACCAACTAGGGGCAAAAATGAGTAACGAAATGCACGAAGAAGCAAGCAATAAGTCGAATAATCGCGAATTCGAAGATGTTGTAAATAGTTATATGTCGAGGCGCTCACTTTTGGTGGGCTCGCTTGCTGGTGCCGCACTCACATTTGTTGGCGCCCGCGTAGCATCGGCGTCTGCGTCAAATGGTTCGAGTGCTAAGACTGCATCTCAAGTAGTTGCAGCAAAGTCGCCAAAAATTGGTTTCACATCGATCCCATTGCAGGGCAGCCCGATGCCGACAATTGCGCCTGAATACTCATACAGCGTGTTGATCCCATGGCGTGAAAAACTTGACGGAAGCGGCACATCATTTGACTATGCAGGTTTCACCGCTGCTCAGCAAGAGCAGAGCATCGGTATTGGTCACGACGGTATGTGGTATTTCGGTGACAATAAAAAAGGTTTGTTGTGCATAAATCATGAATATGGCACGACAAATCACATCATGGGTAAGAGCGTTCCAACAAGCGCGGCAGATGTCGCGCTGTCTCAAACAGCTCACGGCATATCCGTTGTAGCAATCGAAAACGTCGGTGGCAAATGGAAGGTAGCCAAAAGCAAAAAGAATCGTCGAGTGCATGTCAATACGCTTGCGACAATAAGCGGGCCGGTTGCTAAGAGTGCGTTGATTCAAAATGCAGCAGGTAATCCAATCCAAGGAACAATGAATAACTGCGCAAATGGCAAGACGCCTTGGGGTACATACTTGACGTGTGAAGAAAACTTCAACGGATACTTCGGTGCTAAGTCCTCAACATGGAAGCCGAATGCTGAGCAAGCCCGTTACGGTATTTCGGCCGCAGGGTTCGGTTATGACTGGCATAAGTTTGACGCCCGATTTGATTTGTCTGACGCCAATTACGCAAACGAAGCAAATCGTTTCGGCTATGTAGTCGAGATTGATCCAAACAAGCCAGGATCGCAACCGATCAAGCGCTCTGCGCTCGGTCGAGTCAAGCACGAAGGTGCCGAAGTAGTCGAAGGCAAAGACGGTCGCATTGTTGTTTATATGGGTGATGACGAGCGATTTGACTATGTATACAAGTTTGTTTCAAGGTCAAACTGGAAGTCGATGATCAAAGCCGGTGTGAGTCCTCTTGACGAGGGCACGCTCTATGTAGCCAAGTTCAATGACGATGGCACAGGAGCATGGCTTGAACTGAGCCCGAGCAATCCGGCGTTGTCAACATGGACACTTGATAAAATTTTGGTCTACACACGCATGGCAGCCGATGTCGTTGGCGCCACGAAAATGGATCGACCAGAATGGATCGCTGGTTCAAAGACTGGCGAAATGTATGTGACGTTGACGAACAACACGCAACGAGGCACAGTTGGCAAAGCTGCCGCGGACAAAGCGAACCCAACAAAAGTAAACACATATGGCCACATCGTGCGTTGGAAAGATGCGAGTCAATACCTTGGTATGACATTCACTTGGGATATTTTCCTTTTGGCAAACGAAACATTTGACGAAGGTGGTCAGATGTTTGGTTCACCCGATGGCATCTGGATTGACTCTGATGATCGTGTTTTCGTTCAAACAGATGGTGAGCAGCCGGGCAAGTTCAATGACCAAATGCTCGTCGCCAATGCGAAAACTAAAGAAATTCGACGACTATTCACAGGTGTCGCAGGAAGCGAAGTTACAGGTGTGACTGTCACTCCAGATCGCAAGACGATGTTTGTCAACTTGCAACACCCTGGTGACGGTAGCCCGGCGATTAGTAATTTCCCGGCTCCTTATACGGGCGCAACTGGCCCTGTGCCACGCGACTGCACGATTGTGATCACTCGCAAAAACGGCGGAATCATCGGAAGCTAGATAGTCAGAGGGTCTTCAAACCATAGTCTCTTGTGTGTTCGCTGAACTTTTGGCGAGACGCACAAGAGACTAAGTTTTAGGCGTGGCAACGACTGCAAATTCGCAAGATTTTTCGCTGACTGGTTTGCGTGCGCTCGTAACAGGTGGCGGCTCGGGTATCGGCAAAGCGATTGCCGACGCGATGAAACATGCAGGCGCACGTGTAGTTGTATGCGACGTTAACGACAGCACAAAACCAAACTATGTTTGTGACGTTTCAAAGTCGAGTGACGTCACTGCAATGTTTGCTGCAATCGAGCGCGATCTAGGCGGGTTAGATATTTTGGTGAATAATGTTGGCGTGCCAGGGCCGACTGCGCGTGTCGACGAGATGGATGCCGACGCATACGACGAGTGCGTGCGAATAAATCTGGGAGGCACATTTCGGTGCACAAAAGCTGCAGTACCGATGTTGCTCAAGACTCGCGGTTCGATCATCAATATTTCGACAAGCGCCGGAATCTTTGGTTACCCATTGCGTTCGCCATATGTGGCAGCCAAGTGGGGCATTATTGGATTAACAAAATCGTGGGCGATGGAACTCGGCGCAGAGGGTGTTCGCGTCAACGCAATTTGTCCGGGATCTGTCAGTGGCCCGCGTATGGATGGCGTTATTGAACGCGAAGCTGCCGCGACTGGCGTTAGTGCGCAAAGTCTTCGCACTGGTTATGAAAACCAAGTTTCATTGCAGACTTTTGTTGATGCCACCGACATTGCTGCCGCAGCAGTTTTTCTAAGTTCGCCTGCCGCACGTTTTATCTCGGGTCAAGTTTTGCCGGTTGACGGCAATATCGAAACTATGAGGGCTTAGGTTTTTAGGAGACTAATTAATGGCTGCACTTGAACTTGACGGCGCGGTAACTCTTAATAATTTGCACAAGGCGTATGGCGATCGTGTGGTTGTCAATGATGTCTCGCTAGAAGTGCGAGCTGGTGAGTTTTTTTCGATGCTCGGGCCGTCTGGTTGTGGCAAGACAACAACATTGCGAATGATCGGCGGTTTTGAACAGCCAGACAGTGGCAGCATTTATATCGACTCGCGCGATGTAACCAACGATGAGCCAGAAGCCCGGCCGCTAAATACTGTTTTTCAGAACTATTCGTTGTTTCCGCACTTGAATGTTCAAGACAACGTCAAATTCGGCTTACGTTTTGAAAGCGAGTTCACCAAGAGCGCAAAGTCCGACAGCCAACGAGTCGGCGAAGCGCTTGAACTCGTTCAACTTGGTGGTTTTGCTGAACGCCGAGTGCACCAACTTTCGGGTGGCGAGCAACAGCGTGTCGCCTTGGCCAGGGCGCTGATTCTTGAGCCCAGCGTGTTGCTTCTTGACGAACCTCTAGGTGCGCTTGACGCACAGTTGCGCGCCAGACTGCAAATTGAATTGGCGACGCTGCAGCGCCAAATTGGTATCACGTTTATCTATGTGACCCATGATCAGCACGAAGCATTCACGATGAGCGATCGCATCGGTGTGATGCGCCAAGGTCGACTGATGCAAGTTGGCGCTCCACGCGAACTTTATGAGCAGCCAAACTCTGTTGAAGTCGCACAATTCGTTGGTGCTGCAAACTTGATTCAGGGTCGAGTTATCTCGCGCGGCGTGGTCGAACTAGCCGGAGAAAAGTTTATTGCTCCTGATTCTGCGCCGCTTGGTGACGGCATGATGATGATTCGACCTGAACGAATTCGCATTGGTTCGGGCAATCACCAAGCGGTCATTGAGCGGGTGACGTTTGCTGGTTCGGTTTTGCGGATCTCACTCAAACTTGGGGCTGTAACTATCAACGCCGAAGTACCCAACGACGAAACTTCTGTTGGTCTTCGCGATGGTCAAGAGATAATGATTGATGTGCTGCCTGACGCAGTGCGAGTTCTGCCGTTAACTAGTTGATCTAAACGACCTAGTTTTCCATTTGGGTTACGTCTGCGAGTGCGGCGCGCAAGCCACCACGTTCGCCGTGACGTTTACGCCAGGTTGATAATCCAAATAGACCGATTATCAGAACCGTAAACGAAGCCAAGACGAGCAAGGTTGCCAAAGCATTGAGTGCAGGTGTGGCGCCGCCTTTGACCGAAGAATAGATTCGCAGCGGCACGGTTTCTGAGTTGACGCCAGAAGAGAGAAAACTGGTGATGACAAAATCGTCGATCACGGTAGCGAAAACCACGACGAGGCTGGCCATTACTGATGGCCAAAGCATTGGTAGCAACACATAACGCAATGCTTGCCACCTAGTCGCGCCCAAGTCACGAGCTGCTTCTTCAAAAGATGAACCAATCGAAACGAGTCGCGCACGCACTATGACGACAACGCTTGCTAAAGAAAATGTGACATTGCCCAACAACTGTGCTGCAAAGCCGAGCGGCACAGCCGTAAACAGTCGAGTGAAAGTTATGAGCAGTGCCGCACCAACAACGATTTCGGGTGTGATCAGTGGCGCCGAAGTTAAACCTTGTACAACGTGACTGCCACGCCCCCTGATGCGCTGCGAGCCAATTGCCAAAGTAATGCCAAGCGGTGTAACTACGAGAAGAGTTGCGAACGCCAAAATCAGTGAGTTGCTGATTGCATTGCGCGTTTCAGGATTATGAAAAACCGAAGCATAAGGATCGGTGAACCACCATCGCAGCGAGAATCCTTGCCAAACAGTTCGGCTACGTCCATCATTGAACGAATAAATCACCGCGATAATTACGGGTACGAGACTCCAGATGATGTAGCCCCAGACAATATAAACGAGCGCAGACTTTTTGTTTCGTTTCATGATTTGACGCCGATAAAAATCATCTTGCCGTCTGACGTGTTTGTTGTCGGGTACTACGCAAGTAAAACGACATGAGCAGCAGCAAGAACAGTGATAGTGCAATCACGAGTACAGCACCATTTTGGGGCAGTGTGCTGGCGTTCAAAAAGAATTCAATTTGATTGCCGATCATCTCGGTGCTGGGCGAGCGCGACAGCAGATCGTTCGTGTAGTAATCACCAAACATTGGCAAGGCGATCAAAATTCCGGCGGCGACCAGCCCAGCTTTAGACATTGGAACGGTCACAAGTCTGAATGCTTGTCGCGAGTTGGCCCCGAGGTCGCGTGCCGCGTCGATCAACCGCCAATCAAGGCGCTCGAGTGTGGCGTATAACGGCAAAATCAAAAACGGAATGTAGCCATAAACCAAACCCAGCACAACTGTGATTGGCGAGCCATCGAGCCAGTTGTAGTTCACGCCGAAGATTCGCATGAACCGAGTGAACAATCCGTCGTTGCTAAGTAAGTTGACCCAAGCCAGCATGCGCATCAAGTAGTTCACCCAAAACGGAACGATTATTAAAACCAGCAACAGCAGTTTTCGTTTGCCGGCATGTCGTGCCAAAAAGTACGCAATTGGAAAACCAAGCAGAAAGCAAATCGCCATTGCGCACGCGACGTAAAGCACGGTGCGAACTGCAACACCTCGCAGTGGGCCAGTGGCGAGGCTGGCAAAGATTTGGCGCGCCTGGGTGAAATCCCACGCGAGTGGGTTCCATTGCGGTATTGCGTCTCGAAAAATCGGGTCAAGCGTGCCGAATGCAACACAGGCAACTGCATAAAAGGGGATTGCGAACAACACGAGTAACCATGTCGTGCCGGGAATTGCGAATCCTGCCCACAGGCGAGGCGAAGACTTCAAGAATTAACCCGCGGTGAAAGCTGTCCACTGCTCGAGCCAAAGCGCGTCAACGGCTGGTTCAAGCAAAACTTGGGCTAGGCCTGAATCATATTTTTCTGGTGTGACCAGCGCGTCAATCAGCGATTCGGGGATCGTGCCAGTTGAGATCAACAGATCAATCGTGATTGACTCGAGCGCCGGCTGATAACCGACATATTCGCGATTCAACATCGCGTTGTCTGTGTCGCTCAAAAAATTGATCAACTGATGCGCAAGAACTGGTGACTTGGCGCTCTTGGTTATGCACATGAAGTCGTTCTTGGCGACTGTTTTTTCTGGATACCAAAATCCGAGCACATCTGGAGAAACACCTTCGGGCAGATACTGCAGGGCAGTAAACAAGTCACCTGACCAAGTGAAGTTGATATCTCTGTTGCCGGCTGGCATTTCGGTGTAAGCCAAAATATCCACTTTTGGATTTGTCGCTTCACGCAAAGAAATGAGATCTTCGCCCGCTTTTGTGATCACTGCTGCATCAGCTGTGTTGGCATCAAAGTTGCCTGCGCGAAACATCGCCATGGCCAGAGTGTCTCGATACGAGTCAAGCACGCCAAGTTTGCCGCTGTATTGCGCGTCCCACAAAACGTCGTAGCCGTTTTTCGCGAATGCATTTTTGTCAATGCGGTCGGTGCGGTATCCGATGCCGTTGCCGTAAATAAAGTAAGGCACGGTGTATTGAGACTCAAGGTCGTAGTAAGGGTTCTGCAAACCCTTAATCACGTTGCCAAAATTCGGTATGTACGACTTGTTCAGCGGTTGAAGCAAATCAGCTGCAACTAGTTTCGCCAACGCCGTATCTGTCATGCCAAGAATTAGGTCAGGCTTAAACGTTCCATTTCGTAGTTTTGCGACTGCAGCTTCTTCGGTGTCGTAAATAGTTGTAGAAACTTTGCAGCCAAACTGTTTCTCAAAAATTGCAATCGACTCAGGATTTGCGTAATCAGCCCAATTAAGTATCTCAAGCGTGCCAGATTCGCTGGCCAAGCCGTCGGCGATTGCCTCGGTTGTAACTGGAAGTTTGATCGGGTTCTCTGGTGTGCCAATTGCCAGACCATCAACTGTTGTGTTTGACGAAGTGCCGCCACACGCAGCCAGTAACGAACCACCCAGTGTCACGCCACCAGTTGTGATGACCAAGTTTCGCAAGAAGTCTCTTCGGCGCATCGTCATATATCCCCGTTTCGTTTGATTGTTTCCCCTGAGTTAAACTTAGCCATTGTGGGTTCGCTCGACGAAATGATCGAGAATGAAGAGCAGATCTTCATGGGCCGAGTGCCAAAATCTGCCGAAATGCATTTGCGTGCGTCAACTTCGATCCCAGGTGGTGTTTCATCGAGCTGGGCAAGTTCGCGGCCGACTCCGGTTTGGGTTAGTCACGGCAAAGGCGCCTACGTCTGGGACGTAGACGACAATCGCTATATAGATTTTCATGCCGGTTACGGCGCCAATGTGGTTGGTCACGCCAACCCTGCGGTGGTTGCGGCTGTACAAAAGCGCGTTACTCAGGGCACGCATTTTGCCCAGCCGACACCTGATTCGATAATTGTTGCAGAAGAACTAGCGCGGCGATTTGGGTTGCCTCAGTGGCGATTTTGCAATTCGGGTACGGAGGCGACGATGGATGCTGTGCACTTGATGCGCGCAATCACTGGTCGCGATCTGATTATAAAAGTTGAAGGTTCATACAACGGACATCACGACGCGGTTGCAATTTCTATTTTTAGGTCGACCAAAGAACTTGGCCCAGCAGATAATCCTTGGCGCACACCGGGTGCCGGCATTCCTCAGGCGATTGCTGATTGTGTTCGCATAGTTCCGTTCAACGACATCAAGGCGTTGAGTCGGGTGTTCGACGAACACAAGGGCGAAATCGCCGGAATGATATTTGAACCGATTCTGATGGGTGCTGGCATAATCGTGCCGCAACTCGGGTATCTCGAGGCTGTGAAAAAGTTGGTTCATCAGCACGGTGCACTTTTGGCTTTTGATGAAGTAAAAACTGGTTTGGTCATTCATCAAGGCGGGGCCACGGCGATGTACGGGGTAGTGCCCGACATAATTTGTCTCGCAAAAGCACTTGGCGGAGGTTTGCCGTGCGGTGCGATCGGTGGAACAAACGAAGTGATGGGGGCAATCACAGATGGTCGCTACAACCAAGTTGGCACCTTTAACGGCAACCCTTTGACGATGGCGGCTACTCGTGCGGTGCTGACCGAAGTTCTAACCGATGATGCTTACGCGAAAGCCAACGACGTCGGTGCGTATATTTTGAAGCACGCGTTGTCGACGCTGCGAAGCCATGGGCAAGGTGCGCACGGGTATCAGTTTGGTTTTAAAGTTTCGGTTGTGTTCAGCGATGAGCCAGCGGTCAATTATCGAGACTTTTTAGAGGTAAGCACTGGTGCGATGCACTTGAACTATCTGATGCAGTTCAACGGGGGAGTCTTTTTAGCCCCGTGGGGTAAGAGCGAGTCGCTAACTCTTTCGGTTGCTCACGACCGCGACCATGGCGATGTGTTTTTGCAAAATTTATCAAAACTTGGAAAAGTCATCGAAGAGATGAGCGAACGCACTTCAGAAGTTTTTGCAGCAGGGAGCTTCAACTAATTTCGCTGCGGTAACGCTGAATAAGTTGTTTGCAGTAACGCTCCATTTTGGTGTGATAGGCGCGAGTAAACGACTTTGACGCAACACCACGTTGCACTCGAACACACACCGAAATATCTTGCTGGTTGACTAGGTCACTAAAGCTGATTGTTGGCTCAAGGTCAACTTCTGGGTTGTCAACCGCATCTTTTGGAAACAAATAATCGGTGAAGATCGTCGTGTGCGTCGCCGAACGGGGCACGTATCGAGTTATAACCGCAACGGTTGGCGAAATATCGATCAACATATTCGGATAAACATAGGCACCAAAAACCGAGTAGTCATCAATCTCGTCCATCGCCGGCAAGAGCGGCAGGTTTTCGTTTTGCTTAAAAGACAACCCAGTGGCACCCTCTGCAAGGCTGACGCCCCAGTCTGGTCGGTCGGCTTGAATTGTGGTTCCAGTTTTGTAGATCGGCACAAGATCAACAAGTTCTGGGTGCACAACCGCGCAGTGCAGACACTCACTGTAGTTTTCGCCAAGCACCTTCCAGTTCGCTTTAACTTCGTCGACCGTTGTTCGCGCATTTTTCAAACTCGTCATGTCAAACTTTTCGAGTTGGCGTGGGCGTGAATAATGCGACTCAAGCCAATCAATTAATTCTGGAGCATTTGGATCTAGTGAAACAAAAATAAATGCCTGCCATTGCGCAACTTTCACAGGCTTGAGACTGATCGCAGATCGATCAATTGAATCTTTTTCGTGAAGGGGAGTAGCGATCAAGTTGCCCTCGACCGAGTAGCTCCAAGAGTGATACGGGCAAGTGATTGCTGCGCCAAAACCTGAACCGCTGGCGTCACACAGTTGCGAACCCCGATGTTGGCAAACGTTGTAAAAAGCGCGAAGTTCATTATCGCGATTACGTAAAATCAAAATACTTTCGTCGCCAATCTCTACAACGAGGCGATCGCCAATTTTTGACAAGTTCTCGCTGAGACCCGCAAAGCACCAATTCGTGCCATAGATTTTTTTCATCTCGGTCGCGAAAATTTCTGGTGAGATGTATTCGTCACGAGTGAAACTTTCACTTAGACCATCAATTGGCTTTTCGCTCATTGTGTCCATCCCAGACCTACAGGTACGTCTTCGTAGTCAACTGTCCACAATCGGCCGCCGTTGATATCTGATGCGTCGTAGCAGCGATAGCCAAGTAGTTGTTGTTGTCGAGGCGTCAATTGTTTCGCGCGCTCTTCAGTAACGCCAAGACAGCCGGCTTCTTCGGGGGTGAGCCAACCATATATATATGACATGTGCAAGCCATAGCGAGGTTCGTTGTGTGTCTTATTTGCGCCTGCGCTATGCAACACCTTGCCGGTGTAGATCATTCCGCTACCTGCTGGCATTACAGCTTGAGTGATTTCACTTTCGGTCGCCTCGCGTTTGTAGTCGCTCCATAGATGGCTGCCAGGCGCTACTCGGGTTGCGCCATTTTCAACAGTGAAATCTGAGAGTGCGAACATGCAACTAACTTGGCAAACCTCGGTTGTTGGTGAGCACATTTTTGGCCAGTCGTCAGAATCACGGTGCATGTATTGGGGGTTACCGCTCGGCATGACGATCATCATCTGACCGGTATTCATCCAGTAACTCGCGCAATGCGGCTTGAGCAAAGCGTCGGAGACGCCAAGCAAAATAGGGTGGACCAATACCTCGTCGGCGAAAGTTTGCGAGCGTTGAGCCAGACGCGTGAATCGTTTCGTTTTTTCTCCCCAGAAATAGTTGACCGTTTTATGTTCAGTCTTTGGGCCGACCTGAGTCGCTTCTGTAGTCGGGTCAAGTTCATTTTTCAGGCGAGTCACAACGTCACTAGTCAGCATGTTGTGCACGATCACGCCACCGTCGCGGGCAAGAATTTCTAGAATCTTGCTGAGTGGGTCAGTGTTGGCGTCAACAACACTCAGATTTGGCTGGGCTATTTGTTTTGATTGCGCCGCCATATTGCAATTCTAGCCATTGATGTTTTCGTTAGTTCTTGCGTTCGGAGCACTGTTTTGCAATGAATTAGCCTGCATAAATGCGTTTTGATTTGCAGATTAATCCAGGCACTTCGATTTGGCCGATCGCGCGCGATGCCGCAATCGCTGCCGAGGGTGCAGGCTTCAAAGCATTATGGACAGTGGATCATCTTGCCGGTGATGTAATGATGGCGCCCGACATGCCTGAGTGTTTCACTTTGCTCGGTGCACTTGCGGGGGTAACTAAAGAAATTGAACTCGGGCCTTTAGTTGTCAACGTTGGCAATCGACATCCTGGATTACTCGCAAACAGCGTGGCGACAGTGCAGCAAATCTCTGGTGGTCGTTTTGTTTTAGGCCTCGGTGCTGGTGCTTCGCCGAACAGTCCGTTTGCTGCCGAGCGTCACGCAATTGGTTTGTCGCCACCACTAAAACTCGCTGACCGTCATGCAGTATTGACTAACGCACTTGATGTGATGCAAGAGATGTGGGCGCCAGATCGTCGTCAAGAACTTGCGGCGTTTCCGTTGCCAAATCCAATTCCGCAAATCATTATTGGCGCAAACAGTGTGGCTCTGGCGAAAATCGCTGGCGCGCGCACGAACGGCATCAACATTCGTGCCAGTCACGAACGAGCAGGCGAAATCTTGGCGGCTGCCCGAGATGCGCACAAAGAGTCTGGGGTTAACAAACCATTTACTGTTTCAGTTTGGGAGCACTATGACGAAGCACTGCTTCGCGGTGATGACGCGCGACTTGAAACTTGGCGCAGTTGGGGTGTTGACCGTGCAATTTTGTTGATGTTCAAATCCATCGACTTTGCCGCCATCGACCGTGCCGCAAAATACCTTCGCTAAAACTAGCTACCTAAACAGAGTTGCTTAAAGTACGAAGTTGATTAGGCGCTTTGGCACGATAACGATTTTGCTTGGTGTCGCGCCAGCAAGAGCAGCCACAACTTTGGCGTCGGCAAGTGCAAGAGCGCGTAACGCATCGTCTGAAATGTCTGCAGGTGCGGCCAGTCGTGTGCGCAACTTGCCGTTGATCTGCACCGGTATTTCAATCGTGTCGCTGACCAACATCGCTGGGTCGGCAACTGGAAACGGGGCATAAGTAATCGGTGTTTGAACGCCGAGTTTGTGCCACAACTCTTCGGCGATGTGCGGGCAGAGCGGCGAAAGCATCTGCGTGAGCGGCACGGCAACTTCACGGGGCGTCGAGCCAGTGGCGTTTACATGCACGGTTAGCGCGTTGTTAAGTTCGATTAGTTTTGAAATCGCCGTATTGAAACGTAAATTATCCATGTCTTGGTGCACGCCTTCGATGCATCGGTGTAGCGCGCGACGCAAGTCAATTGGTGCAGGTTCGTCAGAGACGTGCAACTGATTAGTTTCTTCGTCGACAAGGTTGCGCCAAGTGCGTTGCAAGAAACGTTGCATGCCGACCACATCGCGGGTGTTCCACGGGCGACTCGCATCTAGTGGGCCAGTGCTCATTTCATACAAACGAAACGTGTCGGCACCAAACTCGTCATACATTTCGTCTGGGGTGACGATGTTTTTCAAACTCTTGCCCATTTTGCCGTATTCACGCGTAACGGTTTCGCCTTCAAACGTGAACTTTCCGTTTTCTTCAACGACTTCACTTGCCGGAACTGTCTGGCCGCGCGAGTCGCGAAATGCGTATGCCTGAATGTATCCCTGGTTGAAGAGTTTGTGAAACGGTTCTTCGCTCGAAACATGTCCGAGGTCGAATAAAACTTTGTGCCAAAAGCGCGAGTAAAGCAAGTGCAACACCGCGTGCTCGACGCCGCCAACATAAAGGTCAACTCCGCCGGTGTGGCCAGCAGACTTTGGACCCATCCAATATTTCTCGACCTCGGCGTCAACGAACCTCTCGCTGTTTGTTGGATCTAAATAGCGCAACTCATACCAACACGACCCGGCCCACTGTGGCATCACATTGACTTCTCGCCGGTAAGTTTTTGGTCCGTCGCCGAGATCAAGAGTCACGCTCAACCAATCGGTTACGCGCGCAAGTGGTGGCATCGGGTCGGTCGTCTCGTCATTTGGGTCAAGGGTTTGTGGCTTGAAGTCCATCAATTCGGGCAACTTGACGGGCAACAATTCGTCGGGCACCGAATGTGGCATGTCATGTTCGTCGTAAACAATCGGAAACGGTTCGCCCCAATATCGCTGTCGCGAGAACAACCAGTTGCGCAATTTGTAAGTGATCGCCGCAGTACCAAAATTGTTCTTCTCGAGCCAAGTGTTCACAAGCAAAATCGCCTCGCTCACCGTGCGTTTGCCGTCAATTGCAATATTTTTGTTCTTTGAATTGATATATGTGCCTTCACCAACAAATGCTTGCGGCCAAGTCGCACAATCGGTGGTCGGTTTTATCTCGTGGCTCTTGAACCAGTCATCTGAGGGCATCTGAATTGCAACAATCGGCAATTTGTAGGCCCGCGCAAACGCAAAGTCGCGCTCGTCACCTGATGGCACGGCCATGATTGCGCCAGTGCCGTAACCCATTAACACGTAATCTGCAATCCAAACCGGAATCTCGTCACCCGTTACAGGGTTAGTCGCAGTTGCTCCCGTATCGACACCAGTTTTTTTGCGATCATCGTTTTGTCTTTCGTTGTCGTTGAGTTTGCGAGCAGTGTCTCGATACTTTTCAACTGCGGCACGCTGTGAATCGCTCGTCAACGCATCAACAAGAGGATGCTCTGGTGACAGCACCATAAATGTTGCGCCAAACAAAGTGTCGGGGCGAGTAGTGAACACTTCAATCTCGCCGGCTTTCGACGCAAACCTCACACGTGCGCCGGTGCTGCGACCAATCCAGTTGCGTTGCATCAATTTGATTGACTCAGGCCAATCAAGTCGGTCGAGGTCATCAAGCAAACGGTCTGCATATGCAGTGATGCGCATCGTCCATTGACGCATGTTGCGTTTAAAAACCGGATAGTTACCGATATCGCTTCGGCCTTCGGCGGTTACTTCTTCGTTTGCCAAGATTGTGCCGAGACCAGGACACCAGTTCACCGGCGCGTTCGCTAGATAAACCAACCGATGATCATCAATAATTTTGCGTTGTTCAAGTGTTGATAGCGACTTCCATTCGGTGTTGGCATGTGCACCAGACAATTTGCGTTTGCCAGAGTCAAACTCGCGCTGGAGCTCATCAATGTGGCGAGCTTTTTTAAGTTTCTCGTCGTACCAAGAATTGAAAATTTGCAAGAAGATCCACTGCGTCCAGCGATAATAACTTTCGTCGGTCGTGCTGATACTGCGCCGTTGGTCGTGGGCGAGACCCAAACGTCGAAGTTGTCGGCGCATGTTGGCAATATTCGACTCGGTATTGATCCGCGGATGAATGCCCGTCACGATTGCGTGCTGCTCGGCAGGCAAACCGAAAGAGTCATAGCCAATTGAATGCAAAACGTTTTTTCCGGTCATGCGTTTGAAGCGACCAAAGACATCTGTCGCGATGTATCCAAGTGGGTGACCAACGTGCAGACCGGCGCCCGACGGATACGGAAACATGTCGAGAATAAATAGTTTTTCGCGGCCTGCTACTGCTGCTTTGTCGGCCAGGGGACCGGCTGTATTTGGCGCTTCAAAACTGTGATTTTCATCCCAGTGGTTTTGCCACTTCTCTTCGATGCGGGCTGCCAGCAAAGCGTTGTATCGATAGGCGGGAATTGACCCTCCGCGACCCGGTTGAGGCGTGTCTGTTGTTGAGCCCATGACCTCCGTATCCTAAACGGCGTATGGCTAATCAACGACGACGCTCAAAACCAGCGCGAACCGACACTCGTCGGCGCTTTGCGCGAACCGCAAGGTTGAGCGAAACTTTGCGCGAAGTCATCGCCGATGAACTCACCAAAATTGACGACGAGCGACTTGGTTTCGTGACAATTACGACTGTTGACGTTGACTCTGAAATGAACCGCGGCATCGTTTTTTATGACTCGATTAAAGGTGTCGAGGGCGATGAGTTGATCCTTGAAGCGCTCAACGATCATCGCAAAAGATTGCAGTCAGTTATCGCCGATCAAGTTCGTGCACGACGAACACCGATTTTGCAGTTTCGCCCTGATGATGCAATCCGTGCGGCACAACGCATTGAAGAAGTGTTGCGCCAAGATGAAATTAGGCGCAAAGAACTTTTTGGCGACAAGAAGTCTGAGAGTTAATTTCCGTGGCTCGGCGTAGGCCACCGACGCGACACGGGCTCGTCATCGTCGACAAACCATCGGGCATGACAAGCCATGACGTGATCAACGTGTTGCGCAAACAACTTGGCGAGCGAAGAATTGGTCACGCGGGCACTCTTGACCCAGATGCCACCGGAATTTTGTTGGTTGGCGTTGGTTATGTCACACGGTTGTTGACATTTCTTTCGGGGCTAGACAAAACGTATACCGGGCAAATTGTTTTAGGTACCGCCACATCGACACTTGATTCGTCTGGCACAGTCACTGCTACACACGACATGTCGCACATCACGCTTGAAGAAATTCGCCGTGTCGTCGCACAAAATTTTGTTGGCGACATAAAACAAGTGCCGCCGATGGTTTCTGCTTTGAAAGTCGGTGGTGTTCGGTTGCATGAACTCGCGCGTCAGGGCGTCGAAGTTGAACGCGCCGAGCGAGCACTTACGATTCACGAATTCAAAGTTCTTGAAATGCCCGAACCTGGCGTTGTGAATGTCGAAGTGCGATGTTCGTCTGGCACATATATAAGGTCATTGGCTGATGACCTCGGTCGGGCACTGGGGGGTTCTGCGCATCTGCGTAATTTGCGGCGCACTGCCGTGAGCGACTTTCAGCAAAGCGAAGCGTCGCCGTTAGAAGATGTTGTAGTTCACCCACCGATCACAGCAGTGCGCACAATGAGTCGCGTTGTGGCCGACCAAGCAATGCAAGCGATGATCAAAAACGGCCGTGAACTCGAAAAGTTTGACTCACCAGCGCCGTGGGTGCTGGTCGACGAGAACAATTCGGTGCTCGCGATCTACGAACAAAGTGCGTCTGGGCGAGCCAAGCCAAGCGTCGTAATGGCCAACGCAGTATCGTGATTTCAATGCAAATTCTCAACGACACGAGTTTTGACTTCGGCAAAAATGCTGCTCGGCGTCGCAGTGTCGTGACAATCGGGGCATACGACGGAGTGCACCGAGGTCACCAAACAGTTATCGAGCAAGTTCGCCAACAGGCAGAAATTCTTGATGCTCGCAGTGTCGTCGTCACTTTTGATCGCCACCCTGCAAGCGTCGTCAGGCCCGCTTCGGCACCATTGCTGCTGACTGATCTGGATCAAAAACTTGAATTACTCGCAGCCACGGGTCTTGATGCAACTTGCATTGTCAAGTTTGATGAAGAGTCAAGTCGCGAGACACCGAGCGATTTCGTGAAGAGAGTTTTAGTTGATGGATTGTCAGCCAAGCGCGTGATCATCGGCGAAGACTTTCACTTTGGTCACAAGCGTGGTGGCAATGTCGCGTTACTACGAGAACTTGGCCCGAAGTTTGATTTTGATGTGACGCCAATTGAACTGATCGCTCGTGGAGACGGGGTAGATGAGCCGGTCAGCAGCACAGCGATTCGGCGAGCGCTGGCTGGTGGGCAAGTTGAATTAGCAACACAACTACTCGGGCATCACTTTGAGGTGCGAGGAAAAGTAGTGCACGGTGACGAGCGAGGTCGCACAATTGGTTTTCCGACCGCGAATATCGAAGTACCCAAAGCGATCTGCATTCCTGCAGATGGTGTTTATGCAGGTGTGCTCGTGCGTCAAGATGGTTCGAAGCATGTTTGTGCGATCAACTTGGGTCGCCGTCCAACCTTCTATGAACACGCCGACCACTCTTTGCTAGAAGCGCACCTGCTTGATTTTTCTGGCGACCTCTATGGCCAAAGCGTTCGTGTCTCGTTTACCCACTTTTTGCGAGGCGAGCGTAAGTTCGAAAACATCGACGCATTGAAAATGCAGCTCAAGAACGACATCGAGCAAACCCGCGCCGTTTCAGGGCTCTAAAATTTTAAGCGCTTAGTGCGCAACAAAAACTGCGTCTTTGCCATAAAGGGTTGATCGCTGTTGCAAGATTCGACCGAGAGGTTCGACAATTTCTCTGAACGAGTCTTCTGTCATTTCTTGACCGTGGCTCGCACCAGCGGCGCGTGAAATATTTTCGTTCATCAATGTTCCGCCTAGGTCATTGCAACCACTTTGCAATAGTTGTGCCGCGCCAGCCTTGCCAATTTTGGTCCATGAAACCTGAATGTTGTCGATTAGTCCGTGATAGGCAATTCGTGCAATCGCATGCATCAACAAGGTCTCTCTGAAAGTCGGCCCGCGACGCGACTTGTGCTGCAGGTAGATCGGCGAGGCCATGTGCACAAACGGTAGACCAACAAATTCTGTGAACCCACCGGTTTCTTTTTGTAGGTCGCGTGTGCGCACGATGTGTTTCGCCCAACTGATTGGGTGTTCGACTGAACCGAACATGATCGTAATGTTTGATCGCAAGCCTGCTTTGTGCGCGACCCGATGGCACTCAAGCCACTCTTCGGTGTTGATTTTGTCAGAACAGATGATCGCTCGCACGTCATCATCCAAAATTTCAGCAGCTGTCCCTGGCAGTGATGCCAAGCCTGCTTCTTTCAAACGCAAAATATATTCACGCAGTGGCTCGCCGAGGCGACGAGCACCTTCAGTTACTTCGAGCGCAGTAAAACCGTGCACGTGCATCTCGGGCACGGCATCTTTGACGGCGCGTGCGACGTCTATGTAATAGTCACCATCAAAGTCGGGATGAATTCCACCTTGAAGTGTCACTTCTGTTGCGCCAAGATTCCAGGCTTCGCTCGCGCGCGCAGCAATGTCGTCAAGCGTCAATAAATAAGGAGTGCCGCGCAGGTTGAGACTGAGAGGGCCTTTTGAGAATCCACAAAATTTGCACTTGAAAGTGCAGACATTGGTGTAGTTGATATTTCGATTGTGAACCCAAGTCACCACATCGCCAACCACCGATTGACGCAATCGATCTGCGACTTGAGCAACTGCATCAACTTCACGACCTCGTGCGCCAAAAAGTGTGACGATTTGCTCTTGATCAATTTCTTGGCCCAGATCGACACCGCGCAAAACTTCGGCAACTGGCCCGGACTTCAACTCGTGTGATGCACGTGACAAGTCAGTTTTGTTCTGTGCGCCAATCAATAGCGGTGGCGGGTTGTTTGAGCCCGAATACCACTGCGTCGAGCGATGACCAACCAAAATGATTTCTGCACCATCGTGCACAACATCGGCCGCAGTAACTTTTTCTGGCCAAACCTGACCCGGATCATCGCGACCCAAACCTTCTGCGTCGCTTCGGTCGAGCACCCGAAAATGCAATGACTCGTCCAGCCACTTGTTTGGCGCAGTGGCGAACTCTGGATAAATCGTGAGACGCGGCGCCAATGCTTTGTCGCGATTCTCGGTTGCGACACGCAACTTCTCGAGCGACGGCCATGGGCGTTCAGGGTTGACATGATCTGCCGTTATCGGAGACACGCCGCCCCAATCGTCGATACCGGCATCTAGAAGAACGCCAAAGTCGTCACTTAAATTTGGCGGTGCCTGCAGATGAATCTCTGGTGGCAAAATCACTCGGGCTGCAGCAATCGACCAAAGATATTCGTCTTGTGGGCAGGCGGGGGCGTGTTGCATGATCGTCAGCGGCTTTGGCAAAAAGTTCTGCACGATCACTTCTTGTACGTGTCCGTGTTTCGCGTGTGATGCAGCGATCGCTTCGAGTGCATCAATTCGGTCTTGACGATTTTCGCCGATACCAACCAAGATTCCAGTTGTGAACGGGATCTTCAGTTCACCGGCAAGATCCAGCGTGTCAAGTCGGCGTTGTGGTTCTTTGTCTGGGGCACCACGATGACAATCCAAGTCGGCACGCAACGATTCGATCATCATGCCCTGCGAAGGTGAAACTTTACGCAACATTTCAAGTTCGTCGCGATACAACGCGCCAGCGTTGGCGTGGGGTAGTAGTCCTGTTTCTTTCAGCACGAGTGCAGCCATGTCGTGCAGGTAGTGCACCGTGCTGTCGTAGTTGTTTTGCTTTAGCCACTCGCGTGCGACTTCATATCGCAGCTCGGGTCTTTCGCCAAGAGTAAATAAAGCCTCGTGGCATCCGACTTTTGCTCCTTGCTTGGCGATTGCAAGTACTTGTTCTGGTGAGAGATACGGGTTCTCTAGTCGTGCAGGTGGCTGGGCGAATGTGCAGTAACCGCATTTATCGCGACACAACATCGTCAGCGGTATAAAAACTTTTGGCGAAAAAGTAATTCGGGTGCCGAATTGTTTGTCACGAATTGTTCTGGCTTCGCGCATTAAATCGGCTGTTGGCGCATCAAGTACGCGACGGCTCTCAGACAACGTGACCCTCCGATGGGTTTAGATGAAAATATGTTGAGAGCGCCCGACCAAGTTTCTTCACCGTGTTAGAGAGGTGAGGATTCTTGTATTAGCCGTGCGCCTCTAACCGTAGCGTCTTGCTTGCTTTGTGGCAAGCGCCAGTATTCGGCTGGTTAGCTGCTTGTTACTTGGTCAATGCTCGAAAGAGCGCGCGAACATTTTGCCCCGAGATTGGCACGCGATGACCTGTTCGCGAGATAAAGCCGAGTTGCACACCAGTTGAAGGATCAAGCACGGTAAACACTTGCTCGTGACCGTCGGCGTCGACAATCACGTCTGTAAGCAAAGGCACTTTGGCCTCGGCAAGTGCCTGCTGCACGAAGCCAGCGTTCAGAACTTCTATCGCAATGTGTTGCACGCCCGAGCCATGTGTCGCCAGATGTGCATCAACGCCAGGGTCGCCAGGACCGACCAACACAACTGTCACGCCACCAGCGTCAGCAGTAACGATCGCCGAGTCTTGTGTTGGTGTTGTTTTAAATCCAAGCGAACTCAGAAACTTGATTGCAGCAGGCAAGTCAGCAACTGCGACAACAACATGGTCAATGCGACACGCAACTGTGTCTAGCGCCGAGCGCAATGCATCGGCTGTTTTGCTCGGCGCCGGCTCGATGCGATCTTCGGCGATTTCAATTCGATGTGTCTCTGCGAGCAAGATGCGAAATAGTTGCTCTGTGAAATCAGGATCAACTTGTTTATCAATTGCCCACTGTCGGCGCATGCTCAAAACTTCTCGCACTCGCTGTGGTTGCATCACTGCGGTTGCAGATTGCGCTTTGACGGCGGCAACATCTTTGCAAACAGCCATGCGTTGGGCGAGTAGGTCAACAATCGCGGCGTCGATCTCGTCGATCTTTTTTCTAAGTGAGTTAAGGTCGCTCAACGGCGCCACCACTTTTTCTTTGGCGGGTTCATTCGTTCAATATGTTTGGCCAGCATGTCCATTTCGATATTGACTTTGTCGCCAATCTTGCGCACGCTCAATGTTGTTACCTGCGCAGTGTGCGGAATCACCGCAACACAAAACGTGTCGCTGGTTAGATTAAAAGCAGTAAGGCTGATGCCGTCAACTGTGACCGAGCCTTTTTCAACGATCAGATGCATTAGATCGCGCGGTATGCGTACGACAAGATTTGGTGCAGGCTCGACAACTTCGCCGACAGCGTCGACGTGACCGAGCACGAGGTGCCCGCCAAGACGATCGCCGAGTGCCATCGGTCGTTCAAGGTTGACGACGTCGCCGACTTTCATCGCCCCTAAGTTTGTGCGCGAAAATGTTTCATCGCTGACGTCGGTGCTCCAAGACTGTTGATCCAACGACACGACGGTGAGGCAGCAGCCGTTGACGGCGATCGACGAGCCAATTTTTGATCCGTCCAAGACGGTGTGCGCCGAGATACGCAGGCGCGAACCACTCAGTTCTGCGACCTTGCCAAGTTCTTCAACGATTCCCGTGAACACGCCATCTGACACTACTTATATAGACACGGTTGTAGGTGGTGGTTTCGCTTGGAACCCGGCATAGATTGAAGGGGTCCACTAGGGCTAATACCTCTGGTGAGATGCCAACGATCAAAAGGTCGGGGCGTCCAGATCTCTCACCGGCTTGCAAAGTCGGACAGTGAGACTTCGAAAGGCAGAATTAAAATGGCGATTAGCCCAACTAAAGACATCATCAGCAAACACGGACAGCACGCGAAAGACTCCGGCTCACCAGAAGTACAAATTGCACTTCTCACTGACCGTATCAACAGTCTTACCGAGCACTTGAAGAGCCATGTGAAAGACCACCACTCACGTCGTGGACTTTTGATGATGGTTGGTCGTCGTCGCCGAATGCTTGATTACGTGCGTGATAACGACATCGAGAAGTATCGAAAACTTCTTGAGTCACTTGACTTGCGTCGTTAAACAATTTCGAAATATTCAAATTAATAGAAAACAAATAAACAAAACATAAAAAAGTCGAACAACTTGACGTTGGTTGTCAGTTGAGCATTTCGCGGATGAAAGAAGTCTTCGCGAGGTTTCCAACTGGGAACCGACAATTTGTTCGGCACAAAAGTTTGCGAGACCGCAAAAAAGCGGCGCAGACACGAAAGGAAATATCATGGCCGAGGCCATTTCAGTAAGCGGTGCAGTTTCAGGTACCGACAAGACCCTGTCGTTTGAGACAGGCAAATTCGCTTTGCAATCGCAAGGCGCAGTAGTAGCTCGAATCGGTAAGACGACAGTTCTTGCAACAGCAAACGCAGCAAAAAGCGTGCGCGACGGCATCGACTTCTTTCCGTTGACGGTTGATGTTGAAGAGCGTGCATACGCAGCCGGAAAGATCCCAGGTTCTTTCTTCCGCCGCGAAGGTCGTCCAAGTCAGCAAGCAATTCTCACGTGCCGTCTTACAGACCGTCCGTTGCGTCCTGCATTCCCAGATGGATATCGCAACGAAACACAAGTTGTAATCACCGTCATTGGTGCAGATCAGACGAACCCTCATGACGTGTTGGCAATCAACGCAGCATCGGCATCATTCATGATCTCCGGAATCCCATTTGAAGGTCCGATTGGCGCAGTGCGTTTGGCATTTAGCCAAGACGGCAACTGGGTGCCACATCCAACATTCACCGAGGGTGAAGAGTCGACATTCGAATTGGTTGTTGCAGGCCGAGAGCTTGACAACGGAGATGTCGCCGTGATGATGGTTGAAGCAGGCGGAACAGAAAAAAGTTTCACCTACTACGCAGATGGCGCGCCGAAAGTAACTGAAGAAGTTATTGCAAGCGGACTTGAAGCATCAAAGCAATTCATCAAAGAGTCGATCAAACTGCAACGACAACTTGTCGCCAGCGTGATTGCGACTCGCGGTCCGATTGAGCCGCTCAAGTACACCCCAGTTCTTGATTACACCGAAGAGCTTTTCGCTGCAGTTGAGGCAGCAGCCACTAGCAAACTTCAGCCGGCAATTCGCATCGCTCTAAAGAGTGAGCGCAATGCCGCAACAGATGCAGCAACAGCAGAGACTCTTGCTGAACTTGCCGAAAAGTTTCCTGGTCAAGAAAAGCAGATCAAAGAAGCTGTTCGCTCGTTGACCAAGAAATTGGTGCGCAAGCGTGTTGTCGACGAAGGCATTCGTATCGACGGTCGTGGACCAGCAGATCTTCGCCCAGTATCGGCCGAGGTTGGTTTGATCTCGACAGCGCACGGCACGGGTTTGTTTCAACGTGGCGAGACTCAAGTGCTTAACGTGTTGACGATGGCGATGCCAAAGATGAATCAGATGATCGACTCGATCACACCTGAAACATCCAAGCGCTACATGCACGATTACAACATGGCCCCATGGGCAAACGGAGAAACCGGCCGAGTCGGTACACCAAAGCGTCGCGAAATCGGCCACGGTGCACTTGCTGAGCGCGCGTTGTTTCCTGTTGTGCCAAGCCAAGAAAAGTTTGCATACACATTGCGCTTAGTTAGCGAAGTGTTGTCATCAAACGGTTCGACATCAATGGCTTCAGTTTGTGCGTCAAGTCTTTCTTTGATGGACGCCGGTGTGCCGATTGTTGCGCCAGTCGCAGGTATCGCCATGGGTCTCATCTTTGACCAAGGCAAGTACACAGCCTTAACAGACATTCTCGGTGCAGAAGATGCATTCGGCGACATGGACTTCAAAGTTGCCGGCACTGCAGACGCAGTGACTGCATTGCAACTTGATACAAAAATCGAAGGTATCCCGAGCGATGTTTTGGCCAAAGCTTTGCAGCAGGCAAAAGAAGCACGCTTGAAGATTCTTGATGTAATGAACTCAGCGATCAGTGCACCTCGTGCAACTGTCAATGAGAGTGCACCAAAGATCGTTACCTTCACGATTCCGCTTGACAAAGTTGGCGAAGTAATCGGACCAAAGGGCAAAGTAATCAACACCATTCAGCAAGAAACTGGTGCTGAAATCAACGTGTCTGACGACGGCGCAACCGGCATCATCACAATTGGTTCACCAGACAATTCAAAAGTTGAAGATGCAAAGTCACGCATCTTGGCAATTGTTGATCCTCCGACTGCAGAACTCAATGCTGTTTACACCGGACGTGTTGTCAATACGGCAGCCTTCGGTGCATTCGTAAATATTCTTCCTGGCCGTGATGGCTTGGTGCATATTTCGAAGCTCGGTAACGGCCAGCGTGTAGCGCGCGTCGAAGATGTCTTGAACATCGGCGATGAAGTGCAAGTTCGAGTCGACGACATTGATGACCGCGGCAAAGTAAGCCTCAGTTTGATTGGTCCAGATGGTGAAGTAATCAAGGGCTCAGCAGGCGGTTCGTCAGATTCTGGCGACAGAGGACCACGTCAAGACCGTGGTGATCGTCCGCGTTCAAATGATCGTGGCCCGCGTAACAGCGATCGTCCGCGTTCAAACGATCGTGGTCCGCGTAACAGCGATCGTCCACGTTCAAACAACCGCCCCGACCGCAACGATCGAAACGATCGCAACGATCGCGGCCCGCGCAACAATGACCGCAATGTTTCATCAGATGCAGTCAGCGTGAGCTTTGAAGAAGAGTTTGATCGCGATCTGCGCAACGAGCTCGGAGATCTCGGCTGAGATGACAATCCGCGTCGGTGTTATTGGCGCTACAGGGCGAATGGGCGCAACAGTCTGTGCTGCAATCGCTGCCGATAAAAACTTAGAGCTGGTTGCAGCAGTAGACACTGCTTCAACTGGTTCTGTGGTTCAAGGTGTCACGGTTTCGAAAGATCTTCGTGCACTTGCCGATGCAAAAGTAGATGTTGCAGTTGACTTCACCGTTGCTGCTGCATCACGCGTGAACTTGCCATGGTTGGCAATGCACAATATGCACGCGGTAGTTGGCACTACTGGTTTCACTGATCAAGACATTGCTGATTTCGGCAAGATTTTTACTGCCAGCAATTGCATCGTTGCTCCAAACTTTGCAATCGGTGCGGTATTGATGATGCGTTTCGCAGAAATTGCGGCGCCATTTTTTGAAACTGCAGAAATCATTGAAATCCACCACGATGGCAAAGCCGACTCACCATCGGGCACAGCAATCTCAACTGCCAAGCGAATGGCTGCGGCCAGCAAAGATTGGGCGAAAGACCCAACGACGCACGAAGCGATTGCTGGTGCACGCGGTGCTCGTGGCCCGGCAGATATTCCAATTCATGCAGTTCGCATGCGCGGGGTCGTCGCCAATCAAGAAGTAGTTCTTGGCACGCAAGGTCAAACACTCACAATTCGTCACGACACGATTGATCGCGCAAGCTTTATGCCCGGCGTCGTGTTGGCATGCAAAAAAATTGCCGAGCACAAGGGTTTTACCCTCGGGCTCGACAAGTTTCTTGGAATCTAAAAAAGTTTAAAGACTCACTTTATTTAAGTGAGTTGATTGCCGCCTCATAATTTGGCTCGCTGGCGATTTCGCCAACAAGTT
>ENA-UPTJ01000501-UPTJ01000501.1-marine-metagenome-genome-assembly--contig:-NODE-501-length-24763-cov-5.826210_pt1 | contig 24763 bp, 21 predicted proteins | sample MGYA00238168_ERZ767080 | MGnify/ENA primary metagenome ERZ767080 (study PRJEB28935, sample SAMN06266237) | marine metagenome | isolation source: Columbia River Estuary | place: USA:Columbia River Estuary... | reverse complement strand
GATATCCCCGTTTCTCTACTACCCGAGGTGCGGTCAAGCAGTGAGGTATACGGACAAGCCCGACTGCCGGGCGCTGATTTCAACAACGGAATCCCGATCGCTGGCATCGCTGGTGATCAACAAGCGGCTTTGTTCGGACAACTCTGCACCGAACCCGGCATGGTAAAAAACACCTACGGAACCGGCTGCTTCATGCTGATGAATACCGGTGAACAAGCAATTACTTCAAACAATCAACTGCTGACCACCATCGCCTGGCAGATCGAAGGGAAAACACATTACGCCCTGGAAGGCAGCGTCTTCATTGCTGGAGCCGTGGTTCAATGGCTGCGCGATGAATTGCAGATCATTCGCCATTCGGGTGATGTTGAAGCGTTGGCTGCACAAGTGAGCGATTCAGAAGGCGTATTTCTGGTGCCTGCTTTCGCCGGATTGGGTGCCCCCCATTGGAATCCCCATGTGCGTGGATCGATCTTCGGACTCACCCGTGGCAGCAACAAAGCACACATCGCCCGTGCGGCACTCGACAGCATTGCTTATCAAACAGCCGATGTATTGCAAGCCATGAATGCCGATGCCGATATTCCCATCAAAGAACTTCGCGTGGATGGAGGCGCAACCGTGAACAATGCCTTGATGCAATTCCAATCGGACCTACTGAATTGCGCCGTGGTGCGCCCTACCATTACCGAAACCACTGCATTGGGTGCCGCCTATTTGGCCGGATTGGCCGTTGGATACTGGAAAGACCTGCAATCACTTCAAGCCCAATGGAAAAAAGATCATCAATTTGAACCGACTTGCTCCACGGAACAACGCGATCAATACATGCAAGGGTGGAAACGGGCAGTAAAAGCAAGCATAGCTTGGTCTGATAAAAACGGATTGAATCATTCATAACCTCGAAATAATGGCACCTTATATCGGAGAATTCGTTGGCATGACCTTAGTGATCACCTTGGGTACGAGTGTGGTCGCGAATGTGGTGTTGTCAAATACCAAAGGACAAAACAGTGGCTGGATCGTAATCACCTTGGGCTGGGCAATGGCCGTATTCATTGGCAATTACGTTTCGGTTAAATTGGGTGGAAGCGGTCATCTCAATCCAGCTTTCACCATCGGCGCTGCACTCTTCAGTGGTTTCGAGCCTTCATTGGTAATGCCCTATATCGCGGCACAATTTGCCGGAGCGATCTTGGGTGCCGCACTCACCTGGCTGAGTTATCATTCCCATTTTGAGGTGACCGAAAACCAATCAGCCAAACTTGCCGTATTCTGCAATGCACCGGCCATCCGAAAAACCATTCCAAACTTACTCACCGAAATCATTGCTACGGCTGTCCTAGTGGTCGCGGCATTGGGGATGTCACAACCCACTACCGCATTTGTCACGCTGGACGCACTACCCATTTCACTGGTGGTGTTGGCGATCGGCCTCTGCATGGGTGGCCCAACTGGTTATGCGATCAATCCCGCCCGCGATCTAGGTCCACGCATCGCGCATTTCATCTTACCCATTCATGGAAAAGGAAACTCCGACTGGAGCTACAGCTGGATCCCGGTCGTTGGCCCATTAATCGGCGCTTTGATCGGATTTTATACCTATGGATTATTCTGATCGATTGCGGCTAAGATTCGCGCGCAAGCTTGCTGAATTTGATATTCGGAAATCAGCAAAGGCGGAGCGATCCGCAAACAGTGTGGCGCAAATAAGAACCAATCCGTCATCAACCCGACTTCATTCGGATCACGAATGTCGATGCATCGATCGATGACTTTCTTGCAGGTTTCCGCATCCGAGAATTCAAGGGCCATCCAAAGGCCGAACGAACGAATCGATGCAATACGGGGATGAATCAATAACGTTCTGAATAGTTGCTCCTTCGCTTTGACGCCCTCGATCCATTGCTCTTCGATCAGGGCATTCAACGCAGCCAATCCGGCTGCACAACTCAGCGGATGACCTCCAAACGTAGTGATGTGACCCAATACCGGTGCATCGGTTAGTTGATCCATCAAACATTTATCAGCGATAAAGGCACCCAAGGGCAATCCACCACCCAATGCTTTGCCTAGCAACAGTACATCTGGAACCACATCAAACCATTCAAAGGCCCAGAGTTTACCGGTTCGACCAAATCCAGCTTGGATTTCATCGAGTATGAATAACGCACCGGTGGATCGACATTTCTGTTCCAATGCTTTCAGCCACGCGGCATCCGGGATCAGTATGCCCGACTCGGCCTGCACGGTTTCCAACAGCACACAGGCCGTGGTTTCGTCAATGGCATCGATCGCCGCCGGATCGTTGTAATTCAAGTGCCAAACATCGGGCAACAACGGACGAAAAGCCTGACGCCAATATTCATCTCCGATCGCACTCAATGCCCCTTGCGTACTCCCATGATAGGATCCATTGAAACAAACGATTCGCGAGCGCTTTGTAATCCGCTTGGCCAATTTCATAGCTCCCTCCACCGCCTCGGCTCCGGAATTCGTGAAATAAACCGAGTTCAGCGATGCGGGCAACAGCGCAGTCAATCGTTGCGCATAATGCACCTGTGGGGTTTCGACGAACTCGCCATACACCATCACGTGCAAATATTTATCGAGTTGCGCGCGAATGGCATCCAATACCTTGGGGTGACCGTGACCGATGTTGGCCACCGAAATGCCGCCGATCAGATCGACGTAGGAACGACCGGAACGATCGAACAGCGTGGCGCATTCCGCACGCTCAATCTCAAAGGCCAGCGGAGCCGGGGAAGTTTGTGCCACATGCCGCAAAAAAAGTTCTCGGGTATTCACGCACCAAAGGTCGGAAAGAAAACAGGATATTTGTTGTACAACACGCAACATGGCACTGATCTTACCCGTAGCGGGAAAGCAACCAATCATCGGAGAGAATAATTTTCTGGCACCCAACGCCACGATCGTGGGAGAAGTGACCCTAGGAAAAGACTGCAGTGTTTGGTTCAATGCCGTACTTCGAGGAGACGTGAACTTTATACGAATCGGCGATCAGGTCAACATACAGGATGGAGCCTGCATTCACGGAACTTATCAGAAATGCGGGACGACCATTGGAAACCGCGTCTCCATCGGCCACAATGCGATCGTACACGGGTGTACCCTTCACGATCAAGTGCTCATTGGCATGGGCGCCATTGTGATGGACAAGGCGGTAGTGCACGCCAATACCATCATCGCCGCGGGTGCGGTCGTATTGGAAAACACCATCTGCGAAAGCGGCAGCATTTATGCCGGTGTGCCTGCTAAAAAGATCAAAGACATATCGCCGGAGCTGGTTCAGGGTGAGATCGAACGCATAGCCAACAATTATGTCCAATACGCAGACTGGTTTAAAGACTTGCCTGCTACCCAATAATCCCCCTCCCATGAAAACAAATCGCATTTTTTGGATCCTGATCCTTGTTGCATTTTCATTGACTTCTTGTGCCAAGCTAAACAGCTTATTCAAACGCAAATCGGGCTGCCCCAGCAATGGAAAAAATGTGGGCGCCGAGCAGATCCTCAGCGGCGATCCCAAAGCGATGAAAAGTGTGCGACGTGCGAAGAAATTCCGCAGTTGATCAGTAATTCCGATCATCGATGGACTCGAGCAGATTCACGTAACTCAGATACCGTTTCTCGTCAATGACTCCATCGCGAACGGCCGTCTTGACGGCACAATCCGGCTCATTGAGGTGCTGGCAATTGTTGAATTGACAATGCTCCATCACGCGTCGCATTTCGGGAAAATAATGCGAGAGCTCCGCCCGTTCCAAGTTTACCAACCCAAATTCTCTCATTCCGGGGGTATCGATGAGCTTGCCTCCGTTCGGTAGTTCGAACATCTCCGCAAACGTAGTGGTGTGCAACCCTTTTCCACTCCATCCACTTACATCCTGGGTACGGCGGTTTAATCCGGGCAACCAGCGATTCAGCAAACTGGATTTCCCAACGCCGCTATGCCCTGTGACCAAGGTTGTTTTATCGACCATTCGTGCTTGCAGATCATCCATGCCTTGTCCGGTTTCCGCACTCACCAGCAAAACCGGATATCCCGCCCCGCCGTAAACGCGTACCCACTCCTCAAATACAGCCAACTCCTTGGGGCCGTAGAGATCGGCTTTGTTACAGACGATCAGCGACGAAACATGATACATTTCCGAAGCGACCAAACAGCGATCGATGAAACCAGTCGAAGTCTTTGGATTTTTGATGGTTACCAGCAACATGGATTGATCCAGGTTGGAGGCTACAATGTGATGCTGGTGTTTGTGCCTCGGACTTTGCCGATGCAGATAATTTCTCCGCGGCTCGATGTTCAAGATCATCGCCGTTCCGACTTCCTCGTCCTCTACTTCCAATTGTACCCAGTCGCCGACAGCCACGGGATTGGTACTGGTGATCTCATCCAGTTTCAGTACCCCCTTGATGCGGGCATTCCAGAATTTTCCTTGCTCATCGCGAACGGAGTACCAACTACCCGTGGATTTGTATACCAATCCGCGTTTTGCTGCCATTAGGATGTGTGCTGTTCGGTGAGGTAATGAGCCACGATCGGCATCCGTCGGCCAACCCCAAATGCTTTGGGCGACACACGGATGATGGGGCAAAACTGATTTCGCTTGTATTCATTCACATTCACCAAACGGATCACGCGTTCAACGATGGCGCGGTCAAATCCCTGGGCGACGATCGCTTCAGGCCCCTGTCGGCGTTCGATGTATTGATAGAGGACCGGATCGAGTACGGCATAATCTGGCAGCGAATCGGAATCTTTTTGATTGGGTCGAAGTTCGGCCGAAGGGGCTTTGGTCAAGATGGAATTCGGAATGATCTCTTTTTCGCGATTGATGTAACGGGCCAGTGCATAGACCTGCAATTTGTAACAATCACCCAGCACAGCCAATCCGCCGGCCATATCCCCATACAAGGTACCATAACCCGTTGCCAATTCGCTCTTGTTGGACGTATTCAACAAAATGTATCCGAATTTATTGGCGATCGACATCAAGAAATTGCCCCGGATGCGCGACTGCATATTCTCTTCGGCCAATCCGAAAGGCCGATCGGCAAAAAGGGGTTTGAGCTCGGATAGAAAAGATTCGAAGACTTTATCGATGGGAACAATGTCGTACGGATTTCCCAATCGATCACTCAATGACCGAGCATCCGCTACGCTATGTAATGAGGAAAATGGTGAGGGCAATAATACCGCTCGTACATTTTCCTTACCCAAGGCTTCCACGGCGATGGCCAAGGTTACCGCGCTGTCAATTCCACCACTGCTGCCCAAGATGGCTCGTTGAAATCCCATCTTGTTGAAATAATCTCGAATACCGACCACCAAGGCCCGATGAATTTCGACTATGCTTGCTTCTGGCTCCAAGGCAGCCGGCGAATACTCGGCATTGGGCAATTGCGCAGCAGATGACAATACGGGTTGTGCAAAACGTCCGTCCGCTTTCCAATCGACATACCGAATGGACTCTTCGAACAAAGGGAGTTGTTGAATGAGATTGGCCTGTGCGTCCATCACCAGAGACCCTCCATCGAAGACGATCTCGGTCTGGCTACCTACTGCGTTGCAGTAGATCATCGGGAGTTTGTACTTCTGTACATTCTGCTTGAGAATGGCTTTACGATCCTCCAGATGCGTATAGTCGAAGGGGGAAGCCGAAAGATTCAAAATGATATCGGGATGTTGGCCGATCAATTGATCGAGCGGACATTGACGATACAGCGGATTGTCGCCCAGATTCCAGATGTCTTCACAAATGGTGACCGCTAATTTCTTCCCTCGGAAAGGCAGCACCGACCATTGCCAGGCCGGCTCGAAATATCGATACTCATCAAATACATCGTAGGTGGGTAAGCAAGTCTTTTGCGCTACGCCTACCAGTTGTTGTTCATCGAATACATATGCAGCATTGAAGAGGTCCTTGCCTTCCTTGACCGGATTCCGTTGTGGGGCGCCGACCACAATGCCGATGCCGTTGGAGGCGATCCGTACGCGCTCCAAGGCTTGCTCACAGGCTTCGATGAATTCGCTGAACTCCAACAGATCGCGAGGCGGATAACCACAGATGGCCAATTCAGAGAATAGGATCAACTCGGCACCCGCCTGCTTGGCGGTTTCGACGGCCAAGAGGATCTTATTGGTATTACCATTAATGTCCCCGATCCGATAATTTTGCTGTGCCAGCGCGATCCGCATGGCGCAAAGGTACTGACTCAGCCCGCTTGGGAGACAATACCCAAGGCCCGGATTTCGTTAGCTAAAAACCATGAATAAACTCTTCTGCTCCTTGATCCTCGCCCTCAGCCTAATCGCTTGTGGGGACCGATCTGACCACCCGGATGTTTCCAAGATCGCGGTAGACCTAAAAGTCGATCGGTTCGATCAGGCATTTTTCCAATTGGATACCAACCAAATCGCTGCCGAACTCAACCGACTCAACGCCTCCTACCCGAATTTCTACCCCGATTTCATGGAGCACGTGATCGGATTGCCCGCAAACGATACCTCTGCCGATGTTAAAAACAACCTGGCATTCTTCCTGAATAGCTACTTACCTCTTTACAGCACCTTGTTGGCATCGTATAAAGACGTTGGCCCTATCGAATCCGATGTGGAGGAAGGACTTCGCTACGTCAAGTACTATTTCCCTACGTACAACTCCATTCAAAAACTGATTTTTTTTATAGGCCCGTTCGATGCGCCGGGCGCAGCCCTTACTCGTGATGGAATTGCGATCGGATTGCAACAATATGCCGGTCGGGATTTCTCGTTTTATCAATCTCCGCAAGGACTCGAGCTATTCCCAGCTTACATCAGTCGTCGCTTCGAGCGAAGTTATATTCCCGTCAATGCCTTGAAGTTGGTGGTTCAAGAACTTTGCCCCGATACGGTTGGATTTGGTCCGCTGATCGATCAGATCGTCGTACACGGACGAGAAGCTTGGCTGCTGGATCAGTTTTTGCCTTCGACCGCTGATTCGCTCAAGCTCGGATTCACACAAAACCAGATCGATTGGTGTAAGCAAAACGAAGCCCTGATCTGGAGTTATCTGGTGAAAAATATAGACTTGCAATCGACCGACCCTGACCTCATCCAGAATTTTTTAGGGGAAGCTCCATTTACAGCGGGATTGGATCAGGATCATTCGCCCGGAAATCTAGGCAACTGGATCGGCCGGCAGATCCTGCGTGCTTATAAAAAGAAGCATCCAAACATTTCGCTTAGCGAAGTCATTAAATTGACCCCTGCACAAATTTTGGAGGGCGCGGCCTACAAGCCGAATTGATCAATTGAGTTTGGCAGGTGCGATCAAATCGAAGGCCGGAATGGTTACATTGAATTCGCGCTGTGTGTTCAGGTTAACCATTTGATAGGTTCCCGACATGCGTCCCATTTCCGTATTCAGGTTGCATCCACTGATGTATTGATGCCTACTCCCCGGTTCTAATATGGGCTGTTGGCCGATCACTCCTTCTCCTTCCACTTCCCGGTGACTTCCATCGCTGTCAAAGATCATCCAATGACGGCGCAATAGCTGAACGGGAAACGCGTTCAGGTTTTCGATCGTGACCCGATAGGCAAAAATGTATTCGGGCTGATTGGCATCGGCCTGATAGAACGTCTCGATCGAGACCTCAACGCCGGATGTGACCAAACTGACCATGATTAAAAGTAGGTAAAGCCCGTCACAAAATTTCCTTTTTACATAAATACCCTAGAGATGCCGACTGTAATTTTGCGCCCAAATGAAGCCCATGAAAATTGCAGTTGCCCACGGTGACGGGATCGGTCCCGAGATCATGAAAGCCGTTCTTTCCGTTTTCGATGCCGCCGGCGTTCCTCTTGAATATGCGCCTGTCGAGATGGGTAAATGGGTGTTTGACAAAGGTTTCAATAATGGAATGACACCCGAGGCTCAACAAACCATCGAAGAACTGGGAATCCTGTTCAAAGGTCCGATGGAGACCCCCAAAGGGAAAGGGGTGAAAAGCGTCAATGTGACGGCCCGAAAAACCTGGAACACCTATGCCAATAAACGCGTTTTCCAGACACTGCATGGCGTAGATACGGTTTTCTCCAAAGCCGGCATTCCCATCGACCTGACCATCGTGCGCGAGAACATCGAAGACACATACGGCGGGATCGAGCACATGCTGACCCACGATGTGGCACTCAGTCGTCGTTTCATCACCCGTCCGGGCAGTGAACAAGTGATCCGTTATGCCTTCGAGATGGCTCGAAAAAAAGGCGCCCATCGCATCACCTGCGGGCACAAAGCCAACATCATGAAATTGACCGACGGTCTGTTCCTGGAGGTGTTTTATGAAGTAGCCAAAGATTATCCGGAACTGAAATCGGATGACGTAATCGTGGACGATCTCTGTATGAAACTCGTAACGCGCCCCGATCTCTTCGATGTAGTGGTGCTGACCAATCTGCAAGGAGACATCGTGAGCGATCTCTGTGCGGGATTGGTAGGTGGATTGGGATTTGCTCCTTCCGCCAACATCGGCGACCACATCTGCATTTTTGAAGCCGTTCACGGAACCGCCCCGGATATTACGGGCAAAAACATTGCCAATCCGACCGCACTACTGTTAAGCGGACTCGCCATGCTGCGACATCTGGGATTCATGGGCCATGCTGCCCGAATCGAAAATGCATTGCTTTACACCCTGGAATCGGGTGCACACACCGGCGATTTTGGAGATCGCAAAACGACTTCGCTGAATACCACGGATTTTGTAAATACCCTGATTGCCAATCTGGGTAAAACGCCCAGCTTGCATCCGCGTCCGATATTGGAAGACAAGCCCATCACCCCCACCCAGTACAAATTGGAAAAAAATCCCCTGATCATGAGCGAAGTGAAGCAGCAGGAGAAGATCGTTGGGGCCGATTTCTTCGTGGAAAGCATTGAGCAACCCATTGCCGTGGCAGAAAAAATTTTAGCGCAACTGCCAGCGGGATTTCAACTCATTACCATCAGCAATCGAGGCACACAAGTATGGCCCAAAGGCTCCGTATTCACCAACTTGGTAAATCAGTATCGTTGCCGCATCGAACGGATTGGAGATGAAGCATGTACCCAAAATGATATCCTGAATCTATATGGCGTGCTTTTGACTGAATTCAAGGTCTGTTCCATTGAACTGCTCAATATGTGGGGCGACAAGAAAGGATATAGTTTGGCGCAAGGACAGTAGCAGCGCAGAGCGCTGCTAGTTTGGGAGTTTGAGCAGTTTGGATAGTTTGAAAGTTGGGTATTGTTATGATGATTCATCTTTTTCTCAACCCGCTCAACCTATTTCACCTTATATCCCAATTTAGTCAGGTGCATGCGCAGTTTTTCCCGATGATCGCCTTGTACCAGCATGATCTGGTCTTTGACCGATCCGCCCGTTCCGCAATGAGTTTTTAATTTTTTGCCCAGTTCTTCGGCGTCGGCCACCGTGCCAACAAATCCTTCGACCAAAGTGACTGCCTTCCCGGCACGCTGCTTGGTATCCAATCGGATCGAAAGGCGTTGAGCCGCATTGGGTAGGGTCTCTGCTTCCTGCGATTCCGACTCATAAGAAAAATTCGGATCGGTGCTGTACACGAATCCACGTTGATCGGCTTGGTTCTTCTTCGACATAACACAAAATAATCGAATTGCCCCGATTCCACCCCCACCCCGCTTTCGTAACTTTGTAAGACGCTAATTTCCACTAAGAAATCATGAGTCAACCTAACAGAAAAGTCATTCTGGTCATCATGGACGGATGGGGCATCGGCCAAGTTCCCTCCGCCGATGCCATCCAACACGCCCGCGTTCCGTTCACCGACAGCCTCTACGAACATTACCCAAATGCTACCCTCACCACCTGCGGAGAAGACGTAGGTCTTCCTGAAGGACAAATGGGCAACTCCGAAGTCGGACACCTGAATCTGGGCGCCGGACGGATCGTTTATCAAGAACTCCAACGCATCAACAAAGCCATCCGCGATGGAGCGCTGTCCCAAAATGCTACCCTTCAAGCCAGTTTCCAATACGCCATCGAACAGAAAAAGCCCCTGCACCTACTGGGACTCGTCAGCGATGGAGGCGTACACGCGCACATTCAACACCTGATCGCCCTCGTTAACGGAGCCCATGAGGCCGGTGTGCCCGAGATCTACATTCATGCCTTCACCGACGGACGCGATACCGATCCCAAAAGCGGAAAAGGATTTCTTCAAACATTGGAATCAAACATCGTCGGCAAAGCCCGCGTCGCTTCCGTGAGCGGTCGTTACTACGCCATGGACCGTGACCAGCGCTGGGAACGCGTGCAGTTGGCATATGATGCATTGGTGCAGTCGACCGGACCCACCGCAGCTAGTTCCGCATCCGCCATTGAGCAAGCCTACCAGAATAACATCACGGATGAATTCATTCTGCCTACCATCATCGTGGATGACAATCATCAACCCCTGACGAAGATCAAGTCGGGCGATGCCGTGATCTGTTTTAACTTCCGCACCGATCGCTGCCGGGAGATCACACAAGTACTAACCCAAATTGACCTGCCTGAATTCGGAATGAAAAAACTCGATCTGCACTACACCACCTTCACCGAATACGACAAGAATTATCAAAACGTTCACGTTGTATTTGAGACAGATAATCTGAGTAACACCCTGGGAGCGGTATTGGAACAAAATGGACGCAAACAGATCCGCATCGCCGAGACCGAAAAATATCCGCACGTCAGTTTCTTTTTCAGTGGCGGAAGAGAAAAACCCTTCGAAGGAGAAAGAAGAATCATGGCGCCTTCACCCAAAGTGGCCACCTACGATCTGCAGCCGGAGATGAGTGCACGTGAATTGACCGCAGCCATTCTGCCAGAGATTGCACAGCAATCGGCTGACTTCATCTGTCTGAATTTTGCAAACGCGGATATGGTCGGTCATACCGGCGTATGGGAAGCTGCAATCAAAGCCGTGGAGACCGTAGATGATTGCGTCGCACAAGTAGTAACTGCCGGCTTGGCCAATAACTACACGATCTTTCTGACAGCCGATCATGGCAACGCCGATTACATGATCAACCCAGATGGATCTCCGAATACCGCACACACGCTCAATCCGGTTCCTTTCTTCATCATCGACAATCAGTGGCACGGCAGTATTCATTCTGGTAAGCTGGGCGATGTTGCTCCGACCATCTTGACCATGATGGGAATCCCGATTCCAAAAGAAATGACCGGCCACATACTCGTCGATCACCCTTAAAATCCACAACATGCTTAAGAAAATCGGATGGGCACTCTTGATTGCACTCGTCGCGATCCAATTCATTCGCCCCGCCAAGAATCAAACTTCGACGCCACAGACGAATGCCATTCAAACCAAGTATGCGGTTCCGGAACCCGTGGCATCCATTCTCAAAAAAGCATGCAATGATTGCCACAGCAACAACACGGCTTATCCTTGGTATGCGAACATCCAACCCGTTTACTGGTGGTTGAATGACCACGTTCAGGAAGGCAAACGCGAACTCAACTTCGACGAGTACACCAACAAACGCCTTCGCTATCAATTCCACAAAATGGAGGAGGTGATCGAACAAGTGAAAGAAGGGGAAATGCCATTGAATTCCTATACCTGGACGCATACCGATTCCCGCCTGACACCGAATGAAAAAAACGCCTTAACGCAATGGGCTCAACAAGTGATGGATACCCTCAAAGCAAACCATCCCCTCGATAGCCTGATTCGACCCAAAAAACCAACCCCACCTAAAACTACTTCGAATGAGAATGCTGAGCATCGGCCTGATGCTGACGATCGTAGGGAGCGTCCAGGCACAAACTGATTCGACCAAAACGCTCGAAGAAGCGGTCATCTACACCAATAAGTTTCGGGAGAAACTCCAGAATACGGCGCAACAAGCCATCGTGCTCACCGCACGCGGCATCGCAAAGGTAAACGCTGGAGTCACCGGAGACCTGCTCAGTGAAAGTGGACAGGTATTTGTTCAAAAAAGTCAGCAAGGGGGGAGCAGTCCCGTATTAAGGGGCTTTGAGGCAAGTCGTGTCTTGCTGCTGGTCGATGGCATCCGGATGAACAATGCCATCTATCGGGCGGGTCATCTCCAAAATGCCGTGACCATCGATCAGAATATGTTGGAAAGCGTGGAAGTACTTTTTGGCCCCGGCTCAACACTGCATGGAAGCGATGCACTGGGCGGCGTCATCAATTTTCGTACAAAACAGGCCAACTTATCATCCACCAACAAGCTGGAGACTAGCGGCAATAGTTTCTTTCGATATCGGACAGTCAACCACGAAATCACCGGGCATGTTGATGTCAACGTAGGCGGAAAGAAATGGGCCTGGCTGCAATCCTATACCGTTAGTAAATTCGGCGACCTGAAAATGGGTGGAAACTACCCCGCCAATTATCCCAACTTTGGACGCCGTTCCCAATACATCCAAACGGCCAATGGAGTAGATCAAATCGTAACCAACAGCGACGATCGCATTCAGAAATTTTCAGGGTACAAGCAGTGGGACCTTACGCAAAAGATCTTGCTTAAGTCATCCGACAAACTCACGCATTCATTCAACGTGCAGCTTTCCAATTCAACCGACATTCCCCGATACGATCGTTTGCAAGACAAGAAGAATTTCGGAGGCAGCATCGGAACGACCTTGCGCTATGCGGAGTGGTATTACGGCCCCCAGCTTCGATTGCTCAGCGCCTATCAGGCACAATGGAGTCCAACGGCCAACCGCGAGGTTAGCCTCCAAGTTCACTATCAGCACGTCCTGGAAAGCCGGCAAACCCGCGAGTACCTGCGGTATGATCGTTTTGATAGTCGGCGCGAAAAATTGAACGTATGGGGATTCAACCTGGACACGCGTACCAAACAAAAAAACAACGAGTTCACCTATGGCATCGACGGACAATGGAATAACCTTACTTCCGTCGCCGACCGTACCAATCTGCGCACCGGCGATGTAACTCCACTCGATACCCGTTACCCCAATGGCACCAACCACATGTTGTACCTGGGTGCTTACGGACAACATCTTCGAAAATCCAAATCGCAGAAATGGATCCTGAATGATGGCGTTCGTTTGCAACTGATCCAGCTACGATCTAGCATTGCCGATAATAGCTTTTTCAACTTCCCCTTCACCGAGATCCAACAAGACAACCTGGCGGTTACGGGTAACATTGGCCTCATCTATAACCCGGAACCTGCTTTTCGTGCAGCACTCAATCTCAGCAGTGGATTTCGCGCGCCCAACATCGACGATGCGGCACGCATCTTTGAGTCGAGTACGACACAACGTCGTTTAATCGTTCCCAATCCCGATATTCAACCCGAACAGACCTACAACATTGACTTGAACTGGATTTACCGGATTGAAGAAAAGATCCGCTTTGAAGGCGCCGCATTCTTTACCCACTACAAAAATGCAATCACCCTTGCCCCTTACACGTTGAATGGTGCTGACTCGATCGAGTACAACGGAGTGCGGTCGGCACTTTATGCCAATCAGAACGCACGCAACGGATCGCTACTTGGTATTCAAGGTAGATTGGTGGTTCAACTGGGTAAACGGTGGTCGCTCGACAATACCCTGACCAAGACCCAAGGTCGATATAAAACAGAAGCCGGACGCATCCCGCTGGATCACATACCACCTGTTTTCGGAAGGTCGAGTATTGCCTATCAAGGCAAACGATTCTCCACCGAGGCCTACCTGCTCTTTAACGGATGGAAAAAATTAGCGGATTACAACCTCGACGGCGAGGACAATCTCCAATATGCTACCCCGGACGGTATGCCCGGCTGGACGACGATCAACCTACGGCTCCAAGTAAACGTTTCCAAGACGATTCAGCTGCAAGGAAGTCTGGAGAATCTGACCGACCGGAATTACCGGGTTTTTGCTTCCGGCCTATCGGCCCCAGGTCGCAGCTGGATGATCTCGGTCCGGGCTAAATTTTAACAGTCGCCGCCGGCTATTTTCGTTTTGGTTTTTCCTTAAATTGAGGGAAGAAATGACCGAACAAGCCCTCATAACCGGCTGTGTGCGCCAGGAAGTTTCCGCGCAACGAGCGTTGTACGATCAGTACAGCCCCAAGATGTTGGCCGTTTGTTGTCGATATGCGTTGAACCGGGAAGATGCGGAGGACATGTTACAGGAAGGATTCATCAAGGTCTTTTTGCAAATCAAGTCATACGAGGGACGCGGATCTTTTGAAGGATGGATCCGTCGCATTATGGTGCATACCTGCATCAATCATTTGAAGAAACACAAGAAATTTCAGGATAATCTCGACCTCATCCATGCCCATGGAATGCCGACCCGAGCCGAAGCCATCCCTTCCATCGTGCAAGCCAAGCAGGTATCAGAATGCATTCGCCAATTGCCCGTTGGTTATCGAACCGTTCTGAATCTTTACGCCATCGAGGGATACAGTCACCGTGAGATCGGACAAATCCTGGATATCGAGGAAAGCACCAGCCGCAGCCAATACACGCGGGCAAAAAATTTGCTTGAAAATATCCTGATCCAACGCAATATTCTTCCACCGCACAAACAAAAAAGCGACTGGCTAGTAGCCGCTCGTTGATCCCATGTCATTTGACTCTCACCATAGTGAATTTGAACAATGGCTGCGGCAACAAGCGGAGCAACACCGACTTTACCCCGACGAATCCGTATGGGATGGAATCCACACCCGGGTACAAAAACGTCGTTGGTATCCATGGGTGTTCGCCCTGTTATTCATCACCGGCGGTGCGGTCAGCTGGATAATGCTGGATCAACCGGACCTTCCCATTAATTATGTTGCCAAAACCAATTCCACCAAGACGACCGGCAAGCACGTAAGTGATCAATCCAATTCATCGCACACGAACAGTGCGGCGCATACCATTCCTTTTCGTCCCACTCAAAAAAAGGAATCGCACGAATCTCTCCCTTTTATTGGGCTGAACACCCTGAACGGATCGGACGAGTTGGCTCTTAGAAAGGACGAACCCTTGGAAGAAACACTCACCTCCACGAACATAGAAAATACGATTGCGCGCTTCTCGACGCCTGAGCCGGCTACTCGACGATCTTCGTTGCCATCGCATCCCGTATTCGTGAATGCTGCTACGAGGAGACTCGCCACCGAATCGACTCCCCAACCCCTTCCCGTGCAAAAGGAGTCTGGGCATTCAACCGCTGAAGAAAAAACAGTCGCCTCCTTGCTTCCTGAACAAATGCAGACCATTGAAAGTGTCGTGAATACCTACAAAGGCAAACGCACCCGCAAGAGCTGGGAGCTGGAATTCAGTGTAAGTCCCACGATCAGCTATCGAAAACTGATCGAAAACACCAATGCCTTACAGGCAGCCCGCTCGCAAATGAGTACAGTACCGGCCATCGCGGTTCCTGAACTGAACAGCGTCGTGAATCATAAACCGGATCTGGGACTTCAATTTGGTATTTCCGTGAAACGTCGTTTGTCGGATCGCCTCACCTTTACCGGTGGTATTCAATTCAACATCAGCAAATACAACATCCGGGCCTACCGAGGTGTGGGGGAAATGGCCACGATTGGATTAAACAGTGGCGGAGGTACCGGAACCGTTTCTTCGTTTACAAATTACCGTAGCTCCGGAGGGGCATGGGGCAATTGGCTGGCAAACTTTTATTTCTCCGCTTCGGCACCGATTGGATTTCAATACCGCATCGCGGGAAACCGAAAAGTAAATTGGGGAGTCGCATCCACATTGCAGCCCTCCTACCTAATGAGCAATCACGCCTATGTGCTATCGACCGATTACAAGAATTACCTAGAAGTTCCTTCCTTGATTCGCAGGTGGAACGTGAATGGTCAATTTGAAACCTTTGTCGGATTCCAAACCGGTAAAACAAGGTGGACCTTAGGGCCTCAAGCTCGCTATCAAATCCTGTCCAGCTACGAAAAAGCCTATCCCGTCCAGGAGCACCTGTTTGACATCGGTGTAAAATTAGGGGTGGGACTTTAACAGCCCTTGACCGATCGGATGCGGTAATTTTGCTCATGCGCCTTTTTATACTCCCAACCATTCTTCTAGGATTGATCGCTTGTAGCGATCCAACTCCCGGTAAAAAATACATTTCGATTCCTTCCTTGATCGAACAGCAGATCAAACACGTCGACACCTCGCTCTATTCGATCCAGCAATTGATCGCTCAAGACACCCTGCCTGCCGATACGAACTACGTACCTCGAGAAGATTTTCGTCAATATGCATCCGCCTTCCTTTCGATTCCCGATCTCAGCGACCCCAAACAAGCCAATCTTTTCAACGAAGAGATTCGATACGATGATCTGCTCAAGCGGGTGATCATATCCTATACACCGGCGACACCGGGAAAAACTGAGTTTCAACGAATCGAGTTATTCGTGGAGCCCAACTTGGCAACCGGTGATCAGGTAAAGACCATCTTGGCGACTCGACGCAAAGGAGATCGAGATGGATTTGAGCAGGATGAATTTGTTTGGCAAATGGATCGGAGCTGTACGCGTATTCGAACCACCCGTAAGCCGGCTGCCGCCGAACAGACAACTACTTACAAACTCAGCTGGAACGATTAAAGGCATGACGCCCGAAGAATTTCAATCGCTTGCCCCCGGCATTCCCACCAGCCCCGGCATCTACAAATACTACGATGCACAGGGCGAATTGATCTATGTAGGAAAGGCCAAACAACTGCGCAATCGGGTTCGTTCCTATTTTGCCAAAGACGTTGGTTCAAAAAAAACCCAAGAGCTGGTAAAGCGGATTGTACAGATCCAATTCACCACCGTTGACTCCGAGGAGGACGCCTTTCATCTGGAGAACAGTTTGATCAAAGAGTATCAGCCCCGCTACAACATTCTGTTGAAAGACGACAAGACCTACCCCTGGATCGTCATCAAGAAAGAGTCCTTTCCCCGTGTTTTCCTGACCCGAAAAAAATGGAACGACGGATCGGAGTACCTCGGCCCCTTCACCTCCTCGCTTCAAGTGCGAGAACTACTGGAATTCATCAAACAGATCGTGCCGCTTCGGACCTGCTCACTGGCCTTGACCCCCCGCGCCATTGCACAAGGCAAATTCAATGTGTGCCTGGAATACCATTTGGGCAATTGCCTCGGACCTTGCGCCGGACATCAGACGACAGAAGCGTACGATCAAGGCATTCGTCAAATACGCGACATTCTAAAAGGAAACCTCAAGCCCGTTATGGAAGAGGTGCGCAGCCAGATGAAATCCGCTGCAGCCGAATTGCATTTCGAAGAGGCCGAACGTTGGCGGCAAAAGCTGAGCTTTCTAGAAAATTATCAGTCCCGTTCCGTCGTGGCCAATGCCCGCGTACGGGAAGTAGATGTATTTGCTGGCCGGGAGCAACAAGGAAAATTCTTTTTGAGCTACTTGATGATCCGAAACGGAGCCATTGTACAAACACATGCTACCCGGCTGGAGGATCCGTTACAATCCGATTGGGAAGACCTGATGACGGCCGGTGTTGCTCAACTCCGCGAACGCGTAGGGTCGACCGCGAAGGAGATCGTTCTGGCGCAACGGATCGACTTCCCGGATCCGGCCATTCGAATCACCGTACCCCAAGCCGGCGATAAAAAAGCCCTGCTTGAATTGGCCCAAAAGAATTTATTGCATCACATCCAACACTGGATCTCCACCAAGTGGAAACAAACGGATCTGGACACCCTTTCTTCAGAGGCATTGCTGGAGCAGGTTCAAGAAGATCTGCAACTCCAAGAACTTCCCAAACACATTGAGTGTTTCGATAATTCGCATTTTCAAGGAAGCTATCCGGTCTCCGCCATGGTTTGTTTCAAGAATGGAAAACCCAGTACCAAGGACTATCGTCAATTTCATATCCGAACTGTCATTGGCATCAATGACTATGCCGCCATGCAGGAAGCCGTCACACGTCGTTATCAACGTCTTCTAAATGAAAAAGGCAATCTTCCACAACTGGTGATCATAGACGGCGGCAAGGGGCAATTGAGTGCTGCTCAGCAAGCCATTCACGAGCTGGGGTTATCGGGAAAAATGACATTGATTGGGCTTGCGAAAAACGTGGAAGAGATCTTCTTTACCGGCGACAGTGAATCATTGAAATTGGACTATCGAAATCCAAGCTTATTACTCATTCGGCGTATTCGTGATGCCGTGCATCAGCACGGACTGAGCTTTCACCAACAATTGCGCAGCAAAGGAGCGATTCACAATGAACTGGAAAACATACCGGGCATTGGAAAACAAACGGCAGAAGAATTATTGCGCCAATTCCGTTCGGTCAAAAACGTACAACAACAAAATTTAGACACATTGGCCTCGATCGTCGGCCTCGCAAGAGCAAAAAAGATTGTTGAATATTTTAAAAAGAACGACTGAATTTATTTCAACAGGTATGGAAATAAAAAAGGGGCCAGAATTGAAATTCAGCCCCGTTTAAAATCCAATATCCTATGAAAAACAGTGGTGAAAATACACATTTTTTTGACTTGGCCGAATTTGAGGCTTCTTTTTTTTAACCCGTAACTAACTGAAAAGCAAATACTTATTTACAGAGCGAATGAACATTTGCATTGCATTCGCCAACCCCAATCCTCCTTTCCCAAACACACAAAAAAAATCCCGCCCGAAGGCAGGATTTCAATTTTCTAAAGCCAGAATCAATAGGACCAAAGGTCTTGCTCGAAATTGAAGATCTTCTCCTTGATGTTATCTCCTTCCAGCAGTCGCAGGATGGGATCGTTGATGTAGTTCCGGATAAATTTATTCGAAGGGTTGTCGAGCGATGACTTCACGATGTAGCTGCTGAACATCCGGCTTTCAAAGAGTTCTTCCCAGGTCATACGGTTTTGGCCCATGTTCTTTGGGTTATAGACCTCGGCTTTGGCGAGCATCGGGCGTAGATCGGGGTAATAGAGCCAGAACAGCGAAGACGTTCCGCGCTCCTTGGTTGTATTGGGAATGTACTCGGTTTTAAGAAGACCGATACCCAGGATGCGAACGAACATCCGGCTTGATTCGCGGTCGAACACCCACTCTTCTTTCAAACGCATCTTGACCACCGATTTCGGATCAAAGGTTTTACGGGTAACAACCAGTCCGATCACTTTATCGATCTGGTTGATGTCGTATTTCTTCACCGTGTCGTTGGAACCGGCCGTAAGTTGCTGGATGTCGGAGGTCGACATGGGCGTGGTAAAGCGATCGTCGGCGAATGCAGTGATTTCACCGGAATTCACGACTTTCAGCAACATGTTTACAAACATCTGGCTTCCTTCGTCATCCACCGCTTCATAGGTGAACACTTTGTTCATTTTCTCTCGGAGATCCAGCTCACGCCAAACTTTTTCGGCATAGAAGGCATCATCCCAACGCAAATGCTCATAATCCAAGGGCGTGCGCTTATTCAGGTTGCTCTTATCAAATGCATTGTCGTTGCGCAGGGATTTCTTCCCACCCTCAGCAGCCGATACCGTATCGTATTCGATCGGCAAGTTGGCGTAAGGGTCGTAAGTCGGGGGCTTTACGTTGTTGTTGTTATTCTGCGGATTACCGGTGGTATCCGGAGTTGGGGTGGTCGTAGTTGGATTCGTTCTTCCACCACGTCCACGACGCTGTGCCTCGGCTGCATCCACCATCAACAACAGGCCTACGGCCATAAATCCGATCGAAAGCAAATTGCGGTTCATATCTCTTCGTTTACTGAATGTAGTATACCAGTGCAGGCGCCTTGGACACACGTCCGTCAGGGCCTCTCACCTTGATCTCTTCGATGGTTACCATGCGGCCTTGCTTCACATGCTGCTGGATGGCATTGCGTACCGGCCCCTGGAAGGCTGCGCCTTGTACCGGAATCGAAACGATGTCATCATCTGTATCGCAGGTGAACGTGAAACTCACCACATTGTATTGCATCTCAAAAGGAAAGTTTTTGATACCAGCGCCAACACCACCCTGTGCCTTGAACTCACCGGCTGGGATCTGGTCGCCGCTGGGGTGACCACCCACGTAAGCTTGTGCATCCGGAATGGTACGCACGCGGAACTGAGAAGCACCAGCCAGTTTGCCATCCACGTATACATTGATCAGGCAATTGTCGGTCACCTCGCCCACGCGGCAGATGTATTTACCTTTTCCTTGTGCGATCAACTGACCTTTTCCACCTACGATTTCGGCACGAACTTTGTCATCTCCACCACCACTGGCAGCAATGGTTACCGGGTTGTCGACCCCGATATACATCACATTCATTTTATCCAAGGCGATCGATGCATTGGCCGAACCTACGGTGTACTCGACCGGAATGGTACGTGTTTGAGGCTTGCCATCCTGATCGGTAAAGGCGACGGTCACATTGATCGTGTGACTACCGACAGCACCGGCTGCTGTTTTGTAATTGGCAATTCCTTTTTCATCCAACCCTACGTTGGAACCATTGATGGTTACGGTGGGAAGTTTGGATTTGCTGTATGCACCCAAACCAGCCGTGATCTCAATCTCTTGGCCGGGCATCAGGTATTTGGAGTTTTGCCCCACGATGGCCTCGAAGGCATCGAAGCGCAGTTCTACTTTACCTACTTGTTCGTGACAGAACGTTACGAGTTTGTTCTCGGCGTTGCGGATGTCGTTTTGGAATTTGCTGAGAATGCTGAGTGCCCCTACGGTCGGCGCCATGTAGAAATAAGCTTCCTCCCAAGATTTCTTGTTGGAGGTTTGGCTTATTGGCATTTCCAGTGTCACCGGCAGCGATTTTTCGAATTCAGCGCGGATCGCAGAGTCTTGCAGTACGTTGTTCTTATAATCGGTGAGGATCTTGAACAGCTCTTTTCCTTTTCCGTCTTTGATCATCACACGGGTAACCATGTTCTGATCATCTTCCTTGAATTTCTTCGAAGGATCGGCGGGGTCGCCACCCGCTTCGATGAGCAACTGCTTTTTTAGGTTCTCAATGAAATCAAACGCCAATACGGATTGGTCAACCACCGCTTTGGCCTTGGGCTGCCAAATGGTCGCCTTTTCACGTGTGGCATCCTCACCCATTTTCTCAGTGAGGGAAGCAAAGACCTGTGAAGTGGAAGCTTTCACGGTACCATTCGTCTTTTCCAGACTGTTGTTGATGGTCTTGAAAGCGTTCAGGATCTCCGCCGATATGTTGATGGCCAGCAGTGCGGTCAACACCAGATACATGATGTTGATCATCTTCTGCCGGGGCTCTTTAGGTAAAGCCATGTTTCGGTTCGTTTATTTCTGTTGAATAATCACGTTTCCTATGCCCGCATTAGGGACGTCCCTGCATGGCGGTCAGCATGTTGCCATAGATGCCATTCAAACGGCCCAGATTGCCGGCCAAATGACCGATCTGCTCCTGTACTTTTTTGGCATCATCCGCACTGCTCATCATGGCATTTGACGCTTCGGCCAGTTTGCCGTAGAAACTGTTCAGTGCTTTTAAGTGATTATTGCTCTCCTGCAATTCGAGTTCATAAATGGTGTTCAACGAAGAGAGGTTCTTCGTGAGCGACTGGATCTGCTCGTGGAACTGCTGCGCACCTGAAGTCGCCTTAGCAAAGGCACCAACGGAAGAAGCGGCATCGGTATAGGCTGTTTTCACGGATTCCAGTTGTCCGGTTACTTCGCGGGTCTTCTTTGCGAAATCGCTGGAAGCAGCCGCCATGTCTGTTACGTCTTTCAGTCCGGAAACCGTAGCATTCAGCTTGGTGAAACTTTCCTGGAGGGCTTTCATGGCATCCTGTCCGCCGGCCGCTTTAGCCAAGTTGCTGACAGAGAATTGCTCCTCATCGTGACCGCCTTTTTCCTCAGCGGGATATTTGATGTACAATACACCATACAGGGCGAAGATCAATGCCTCTGTGGTCAAACCGATCCAAAGCCAGATGTCGGCATCGGCGGCATGCGTGATCTTACGAAGCGCACCCCAGATAACTAATGCGGCACCGAAGGAAACGCCTACGTCTACCCATTTACTGACTTTAGGAGGAATTTGAGCTGCCATAATTGGATTTTTACTTGATTGGTTTTATGAAAAAAAGAATTTGATAAAGATTAACGACGTCCGCCTTTGAGGGGAGCAGCGGGCAGATCGATTACCGCACGGAAGCCGATGTAAGACTTAGCGGTATCCTGGTATTCGTAGGTGCTCGTACCATTCTGTAGGTAATAACCCACGTCTTTCCAGCTACCACCGCGAATCACTTTCCGCTTCATCAACGGCTGATCATCATCCTTGGCGTTCCAACGAACATCCGGGTTCATATCATGTTGGAATGTGTTGCGGCCTTCGTAGAAAATGGTAGAAGTCCACTCGGCTACGTTACCCGACATGCAATACAGACCATAATCATTGGGCCAATATGAATCGGCACGCACGGTATAGAATCCGCCATCTTCCGGATAGTTACCGCGTCCAGGCTTGAAGTTGGCCAACAAACAACCTTTCTTGTTGCGGAGGTAGTAGTTACCCCAAGGGAACATGGTCTGTGAACGACCACCCCGTGCGGCATATTCCCATTGTGCTTCGGTAGGCAAACGGAAATCCGACTCCTGCACACGCTTTTTATCATTCAGGTACGCATTGAGCAAATGCGTGCGCCATTCACAGAAGGCCGTAGCTTGTTTCCAACTCACCCCCACCACCGGATAATTGCCGAAAGCAGGATGTGAGAAATAACGTTTGGTCATCGGCTCGTTGTATGAATACGTGAAGTCACGGATCCAAACCAACGTATCGGGATAAATGGGCACATCTTTCTTCACAATGAAGGCGGAACGAGACTTGCCGGCATTCTCCCGACGTGCGGCTGTTTTCAAGTCAAAGACTTCGGAATGATAGACGATTTTAGCGGGGTCAATTTCCTTTTTGCCAAAGATGCGATCATCCGGAGGCAGGATGATGTCGGTGTTGCCGAGTTGCTCCACCACCTTGGGATCGCCCCACTTCAGGGTCTTCATCTTGGCCCAATCGATGTATTCATTTCCATCTTTTCCGGCCTTTACGTATCCCATCTTCCGCGCAACTACTGAATCGCGTACCCATTGTACGAATTGACGATACTCGTTGTTGGTGACCTCAGTTTGATCCATCCAGAAACCACTGATGGAGATGGTCCGGTTACGCGCACTGAATGCATAGGCCGGATCTTCATCGCTGGGTCCCATGTGGAAATAGCCTTGTGGCACATAGACCATGCCGGGAGGCTTGGGCATAACGTACTTACTGCCCGGGGCGATGCCATGCACCATCCCATCGTTGGGAACGCCGCTGCCGCCTTTGGATTTTTTACCGCCCAGGATACCGCAACTGCTGATCAGAACAGTGGCAGATACCGCCAGGAAAATGTGTCCGAGGTTCTTCATTTTCATACACTTGTGAGATAGACGACAAATATAAGTTTTCAACGGTTTTTTTCGGGGGGCGCCCGGTGTTTTATTTTTCTTAATTCAGCCCTGTCGAGGCTTTCCAACGAACGAGAACGAGCGCCGTGAAAATATTATTGTGCAGTTTCCGGAATTAGTCGGAGAATTCTTGTTTTTTAAGCCTGATTAACAGCTCGTTAGGGGAATATACGGGGGGTGAACACGTATTTTTTCTACAAATATGAACGGTTGTTCGTACAAACAAGTTTGGATTGCTGAACCGGCCCGGCTGGGGTGAATCCACGACCAAAAACAGGGCCTGCGGCAAATACAAACGCTGACCGGCTTCCGCCCAAGCCCGCGCTTCCGGTCCCGTCAAGGTGATCTCCGTCAGTCCCAATACCTGGTACATCAACACGCGCGACCAATAACCAAACGATCCCGGATATCGAACCAGCGCCTGTCCCAGTGAAGCCACCATTCGTTCCGCCTGCTCACGCCATTCCGATCGATCAAAGATCGTCCCCAACTTAAGCAACCCCTCCGCCAACACGGCATTGGCACTAGGCAACGCCCCATCGTAGATCTCCTTCTTTCGAACGATCAGATCGGACTGGCCAACGGGCGTGAAATAAAACAACGAAGACGCTTCATCCGAAAACTGACTGAACGTTTCTTCCATCATCCGACGCGCAGCTTCCAACCATTTCCATTCGCCAGTAACCGCATGCAACTCGATCCACGCGTTGATCATATAGGCTCGGTCATCCAAGAAAGCAATGCCTTGTCGTTTCCCATCGGTATGCACATGCGACCAACCACCATCCCCATCGCACAAATTCGCCTGGAGAAAATCCATATTTCGCAAAGCCAGATCCCGCCAGGCTTTTTCCCCTGTTGCCCGATAGGCACAGGAGCAAGCCGCATTCATCAAGGCATTCCAACCCAAGAGTATCTTATGGTCCAATCCCGGACGGACCCGACCGGAACGAATCTTCAATAACGTCTCGCGACAATCCTGCAAGACCTGTGCCACCTCCTGCGCTGATCTGCCTAACTCGACGGCGATCGTTTCCACATCACCGATCACACGTAGAATATTCACCTCCTCCCAATTTCCGGCAGGAAGTACTTCATAAAACCGACTGAATATGGATGCCTGTTCGCCCAGCGCCGCTTCGATCTCTGCTTGTGTCCACACGTAGAATTTCCCTTCCACTCCTTCCGTGTCCGCATCCAATGCCGCATAAAATCCGCCATCCGGATGCATCAACTCTCGTTCCAGAAAACAACGGATCTCCTCCAGCGTC
>ENA-UPTJ01000483-UPTJ01000483.1-marine-metagenome-genome-assembly--contig:-NODE-483-length-25154-cov-5.966931_pt1 | contig 25154 bp, 21 predicted proteins | sample MGYA00238168_ERZ767080 | MGnify/ENA primary metagenome ERZ767080 (study PRJEB28935, sample SAMN06266237) | marine metagenome | isolation source: Columbia River Estuary | place: USA:Columbia River Estuary... | reverse complement strand
ACACAGAATGACGAATCTCGTCGATGTTGTTCTTTTGAATGATCAACTGATTCTGAAAATGTTCCACCTGAGCTAAAACATCCCGAGCATTATTCTTAGAAGCGATTTCTTCTAAACGTCCAGTCATGATCTTAACTTCATCGCTGTAAAAATTTAACTTACTCAACCATTCTGTGTTTTCCTGATGCTGATTGTAAATTGTTTCCTGGTTTGACATATTCTTTATTTTTTTGGTCCAACAATACATTACAAAGGTTAGGAAGATGCACCGAGAAAAACATGATATACATCACAAATTCAATTGATATTCATTATAATTCAACTAAAAAAGCCCTCTCGGGCTTTTTCTTATGGTGTTGTTTCTTTTTCGTAACCAAGTTCGGTCGCTTTTTTCTCAATACTTTTTCTGACAGAAGATCCAAAGTCATCTTCACCGGGATTTTCTTCCTTTTTCTTCTCTTCGATATATTTTTGTCGTTCAACTGCCAATTCATTGATCTTTTTCTGGAACATTTCTCTTTCTGCCTTCTTTTCTTCGATCAACTTTTTCTTTTCCTCTTCAGTCTTTCCCTGAAATTCCTTCGGTAAGTCCTGCTCGTTGATCGAGTTGATGTCTTTTCCTTCGTTTTCCACAGCATCAATAAGGTCCCAGCTTCCATTTGAATAATTGGCTTTAGATTTTGCGATCGATCTTTCTGCCTTGACTGATACAGATTGTGCTTCGGCATTTGCATCTTCCGAAACCTGGGCTAATTTCCGAGTATTGCCACTAGAACCGTATCCATAGTAGGTTCTGTTCAATGAATCGTTATAGGCATTTATGTTATCATCATAAGGAGTGCTGATGTGAACAATTGCCTTATTTGAGTTGATGTTGAAATATTCTCCCTTGCCAAGTTTAGCTCCATCATACCAGAATTCACGAACCCCTTGATCGTAATCACCACAATAGATCGTGTTGACAACAATATCTTTTGTCGCAGCAGTTTGACAAACCTCTTTGTAATTGATCGAACCTTGATTGAAAGGCTCATTTCCGGCAATGTAGATCAATCTCAGATCCTGAGGATGACTTGTCCATGAGAGTTCCGATAAAGAGGAAGAAATGACAGCACCACAATATTCAGCACCACCATTTGTTGTTAAGCCGAAAAGTTTCTGAGAGATCAGATCAAGGTCTGTTGAAAGATCGATCTGTTTTCTGATGTAGTTTGATGATTCTGTTAAAGAAGAATTGCCATAATCGTATAGTGCGATTTCAATCGTAGGTACCTGTCCCTGATGTCTCAATCCTGAAAGATCATTGATGATTGTCCAGATCCTTGATTTAGCCTGATCGATCAGACCATCCATGCTATTGGATGTATCAAAGAGTATTGCAACTTGAATTTTACGTTGACTGTTTGGTTGTGCCAGAGAGAATAGGCTCAAGAGTAGGGCAGGGATCACAAAGTACTTTTTCATAACTAAGAAATTTCCCAGCTGTACATTGCTACTCAAGATCGGTTCAAAAGAAATTACTTTTTTGGTGTTTCGCACTTAGATTTGCTGTGACAACAGAACTCGTGTTCATCCTGCATCACTGGTTTTCCATTGACCTGATCTCCGCAATGAAAGCACTTTTCACTCATATGGTTCGTGAGAACATTTTTTCTGTAGAATTCACTTCTTGAAGGTGCTGATCGAAAGCCATACAGCAATTTCGGACAAAAGGCACCCCTTTTTCAGTTACCTTGACGTGATCGTTTTCGATGATCACTAATCCGTCGGTTACCAATTCATTTATTCTTTCTGCAATCTTCAGATGTTCATTTCTAAATGCAGAATCTGTTTGAAGCCTCGTTTCAAAATGGCACATCAGATCGAGAATGTATTTGCGGGTTTCCAATTCCTGATCAGTAAGTAAGTGTCCTCTATACACTGGAAACTCACCTTTATTTACCTTTTCTATATACCCCTCAACACTTTTCTCATTTTGAGCGAAAGCAAACCAGCTGTCTGAAATAGCCGACATCCCTAGTCCGATCATCATAGATGTGTTCATTGTGGTATATCCCATGAAATTGCGATGAAGATTCTTTTGATCAAAAGCGATCGACAGACTGTCCTCAGGAAGAGCGAAATGGTCCATTCCGATCTCAAGATATCCTGCTGATTCCAGCATTCGTTTTGCAGCCTCATAAAGCTCTCTTTTTACCTCACTTTTTGGAAGGTCATTTTCATCAAATCCACGTTGGCCGTTTCCTTTAATCCAGGGAACATGGGCATAACTATAGAGTGATATTCGATCGGGTTTCAGTAGTAAAGTTTTTGAGACAGTTTCAATGATATTATCGAGACTTTGTTTTGGAAGTCCAAAGACAAGGTCGTGGCTTATTGAGGAATAACCCATTTCTCTTGCCATATTGTGAACCTTTTCCACTGTTTCGAAAGGTTGGATCCGATGAATGGCTTTTTGCACTTCCGGATTGTAATCCTGCACGCCAAGACTTAATCTTCTGAAGCCAAAATCATATAACTTCTTGAGATGCTCTTCTGTTGTGTTATTCGGATGCGCTTCGAAACTCAATTCACATTTTTTCGGATCCACTGACGATGTGTTGAACAAGTTTTCTAAAAGTCGAATGAGCTCGTCTGGGGCAAAAAAGGTAGGAGTACCTCCTCCAAAATGCAATTCTCGGATTCTTGGATCAAAATCAAGATTTTCCATGTAAAGATTCCATTCATTGATAACTGCATTCATATAAGGCGATTCGACCTGATGGTTTTTAGTGATGCGTTTATGACAACCACAGAAGGTACACAGACTTTCACAGAAAGGTAAGTGAACATAAACACTAATGTCGCTGGAGTTGAATTTGTTGTAGTTCGTGTGAAGACTTTCTATCCATTTATCCATAGGCATTGGATCGTTCTTCCAGAACGGAACTGTCGGGTATGATGTGTATCTGGGACCAGGAACATCATATTTTCTTATTAGTGTTGAATTCATGTTTTTCTGACTGAGACAAAGCTAAAAACCGAACAGTCCTAAAAAAATGATGTATGTCATCTTTCTATAAAACGTCAATTAATTGTAACTTTATGTTAGAAACCTTAGATTGTATGTTGGAAAAATCTCATAAGTACGTGTCATGTGCGTCTTGTTCTGCAAGAAAAGATTCTCTGTTCAGTAATCATTGTGATCATGAGTTGGATGAGCTTGATGAAAGTAAAAGTTGTAATTATTACAAGAAAAATCAACCTCTTTTCATTGAAGGAAGTTTTCCAAGAGGTGTGTTCTGTCTGAATGGAGGAAAAGTGAAAGTCTTTACGCGAGGAGATGAAGGTAAGGAGCAGATCATTCACATTGCTAAGGAGGGTGAAATAATTGGCTTTAGAGCTATGTTAAGTGGTGAACCCTATAAGGTTTCTGCATCTACACTTGAAGAGTGTAACATCTGTTATATTGGCAAGGAAGATTTTCTTAATATGATCGAGACGAATTCTGTGTTGAGAAACGGGATCATGAAGGAACTTTCAAAGGAGCTGGGTGAGAGAGCAGTGTTTATTACAAATATGGCTCAGAAATCGGTTAGAGAGCGTTTGGCTTTCGCACTGTTGATCTTAAATGATGTATACAAACCTGAACAGATAAATCTTACGAGAGAAGATCTTGCAAATTTTGTTGGAACAGCAACCGAAACATTAATTCGATTATTGAAAGATTTTAAGGAAGAAGGAGTGATCGAAATTCACACCAGAAAGCTTGAGATCGTCGATGCAAATAAATTGGAAAGAATAGCGGGGACCAGATGATCCCCGCTTTTTTTTATAAGTATTTTTTAATTACCAAACTGCATCGGGATACTTACTCGGCAGATACTGTGCATCTCTGTGAGCATATGACCAAGGTATTCTGAGTGAACTCCATTTTTACCTCCGGCAAGCTGATAATTATTCTCAGGAATTTTAAGTTTCGCCATTAAAAAGATGTCATTGACTTTTAATTTCCATGCTGATTCAAGTGACTTCAAGTCCGGTCCAAAACCTAGCTTGATCATTTCCTGGTCTGCTTCCGTGGCATTAAAAAACTCATGTGTGTATTTCCACAAGTGGTCAATAGCATCTTGAGTTTTATGGTTTGCGAGTTCAGTGCCATCACCTAGCCGGATCATACACTCTGAACTTCTTTTAAGGTGATAGGTGACTTCCTTGATAGACTTATAGGCAAGTCAAGATAGAAATTCGTCTTTGCTCTTTGTAAGCTCCGTGAAAAAAGCGACATGAAAAGCATCTGTGAAAAATTGACGCACCATGATATAAGCGAAATCAGTATTCGGCTGTTTTACGAGTATTACATTCTTGAACTCATTCTCAGATCTGCGGTATGCCAGATCATGTGCTGATCGACCTTTTCCTTCAAGGTTTGCAGCCTCTCCCAAAGCAGATTCAGCAATTCCGATCAGATCGAGTGCAACATTTGTATTGGCGAGATCTTCTTCCAAAAAAGGTGCACGACTACAATATTCACTCAATCTGTGACTCAGGATCAGTGCATTGTCAGCGATCTGTAATAAATATTCCTTTTTTTATTCCATAATTACATGTTTGTTACCCCTTCAGGTACATTATAGAAAGTAGGGTGGCGATAGATCTTTACATCAGCAGATTCGAAAAAGTACTCTGCCTCATTGATCGTGATAGCTACGATCTCAGAACTTGGAACAACCCAGAGACCTGTTCCTTCTCCTCATCTGGTATAGATGTCTCTGGCATTTTCGATCGCCATTTCTTTATCATACGCATGTACGCTCCCGGCGTGCTTAAATGGTTGTCCAGCTTTTGTTCGGATGAAAACTTCCCAAAGCTGTCCCTGATTATCTTTTGTTTCCATAGTTAGTTGATTTCCTTTATTAAATACTCATTGCCTGATACACGAAATGAATCACCATTTTTTAAGCCTTTCATTTCTTTATAAATAGGAGAATCTGTCGATATTCCAACGATATGATTCCCTTCAAAGTCAAATGGAATAGTCGCATATCCCACGAGAAAATTGAATTTTTCAGTTTTTACATATGCTCCTGGTTCTACATTGTTTTTCGTGCCGAAATCGATGGCTAACATTGTGTTCAGATCTGCTTTTGCTTTAGAAAGCTGTTGCTTGAATAAAAGTTCTTCCTCTGCGGCTACGCTTTGATTGGACAGATCTTCGGGATCTATGGTATCGCTTTCATCTACATCAACATTACTATGGATATCGGCGATTTTATTTTCTAATTCAGCAATTGAGTTATGTTGTTGTGTGATCAGTTTTTCTATGAGTGATTTTTTTTCCATTATTTCTTATGTTTCAAGTTTGCTACTAAAGCCGTTTCTCTTACCCAGGCACCTTCTTCATGTGCTCTGATATGATGTTCTAATCGTTGTTGATTACAAGGTCCGTTTCCGTTAAGCACTGCCCAGAACTCATCCCAGTTAATATCCCCATGCTTGAACGTGCCGTCTTCGTTTCTGACAAGTTTGTTGTCTGGAACAACGAGTCCAATGTGCTCTGCCTGCGGTATCGTTTTATTGATAAACTTCTCTCTTAAATTATCGTTGGATTCTCTTTTGATCTTCCATTTCATGGCGAGACTCGTTCTTGGTGAATCAGTATCATGAGGTCCGAACATCATCAGTGCTGGCCACCACCATCTGTTGATCGCATCCTGAGCCATTTGACGCTGTTCCTTTGTGCCTTCCATCATTCTACACATGATCTCATAACCTTGTCGTTGGTGAAAGGATTCTTCTTTACATATTCTCACCATCGCTCTTGAGTAAGGGCCATAGGAAGTTCTTTGTAGAGATACCTGGTTTGTAATAGCTGCTCCGTCGACTAGCCATCCAATAGCACCAATATCAGCCCAATTCAAAGTTGGATAATTAAAAACGGAAGAGTATTTAGCTTTTCCTTCGTGGAGCCACTGAATGTACTGATCACGACTTACACCTAAAGTTTCTGCGGCACTGTACAGATACAAACCATGACCGCCTTCATCCTGAATCTTAGCCAGAAGGATTTTCTTGCTTCTCAATGATGGAGATCGGGTGATCCAATTTCCTTCAGGTTGCATACCGATCACTTCAGAATGAGCATGTTGTGAGATCTGACGGATCAAATGCTGACGATAGGCATCAGGCATCCAGTCACGAGATTCAATTTTCTCTTCAGCTTCTATCTTTGCTTCAAAGTGTTCAAGAAGTTTTTCTTCGCTGATCTTTGTCTCTGCATGTATCATAATTCAGAAGATTGTTTTTTGTTCGTTGAAAAATGAAAAGGAAGGTAAAGAGGGCAAACACCAATCATTGATGTCAATAGAAATATTGTGGCCAGTGTCACAATAATGATGTTGAAAATCATAGGAAGGTCAACCACCATAACAATCGTTGCCCCAATGAGTGCCAGTAGAATTCTGATTGTCTTATCCGATCTTCCGATGTTTTTCTCCATAATAATCCTTTTATGCAAAGAAAAAGCAAGTGGGGCGGGGCAGAAATGATATTCTTCAATTCAAAACATGATATAAATCATGTTATTACGCTTTGATGATTCGAGTCACTTTTTTGCTTCCATCAGGAAGAGAAATGCCTAAGATATAGACTCCCGAGGGTAGATTTGGATCTGGAACAAGGGTGGATGATCCAGCCTCAAGGATGATTTCAAAATCGACAGAATTCCCGATGAGGTCTAATAATTTTATTTCAACAGGATCATACACCTTTACAAAAATGGATTCCTCGAACGGATTTGGAGAAATGCTCAATGAGTGATTAATACTGGTTATCCCAGCGTCTGGGTCTTGCCATTTTACCAATCCTCCTCCTGCGGTTCCGATCCACAATGCACCGGAGGCATCGGTTTTCAAACAAGTAATATGGTTGTCTGGAAGTTGTGAGTTATCACTATTGAAATTAGAAATAACTCCGTTTGCAGGATTGAATCGGATGAGACCCGTTTCAAGACTTCCTCCGTAGATATTGCCATTGCTTGGATTATAGCAAATGCTGGTTAGTCCATTGGTTGGAATTGTAGAGGTCGACATAGAATATACCTGCCAGTTTTGAGTTCCATTGTCCATGTAAAAGCCCGAGGATGGTGTAGCAAACCAAAGGTTTCCCAGATCATCCATGGCAATGTCAGTAACAGAATTGTCCGGTATTCCACCTTCCAAAAGTGTGTATTCGGTCATGGTGATATCGTCATAGTAGATGATACCGCCATTCAGTGTTCCAATGATTTTATCATTGTTGGGTTTGACAAGGATTGAAGCAATATTATTTGAATTAATACCTGAATTGCTTAGGGTCCAGGTTGTCCAGTTTGAGCCATCGAATTTTGCCAAACCTTCAACAGTTCCAAACCAAATATTGCCAGTAATGTCCTGATTGATAGTTCGAATGAAGTGATCAGGGATGTTACAATTTTCAGGAGCGAAATTTGTCCAGCTGGTTCCATCAAATTTATAAGCTCCGGCAGAGGTTGTGCCTATCCAGATGTTTTCCGATTGGTCGACGATAACTGAACGAATTGAATTATCTGAAATGACAGAATTACTGCTGTTAATATTTTGAAAGGTAAAGTCATCAAAGATTGACAAACCGTAGTCAGTAGCAATAATTTTCTTACCTGAATTATCAAATGTAATTGCTCGAATTGTATTTTCTGGCAATCCTGAATTAGATGTATTGAAGATCTGAATGTTCTGTCCAAAAACAAAAATGCTTCCACTGTAAATTAACAATGGAAGCATTTTGCATAAATATTTGAAGGTCTTATTCAATGATCAACTTTTGAGTATAGATCTTTCCTTTGTATGTAACGTTCATTAAATAAACTCCAGAAGAGAGCCCTTTTGTACTTATCTTTTGTGTCATTGATCCTGAAACGTCATTTATTGTCTGAGAGTAAACTTGCGCACCGATCAGATTAACTAATTCCAGGTTGATGTCACCTGCTTCATTTGCTGTAAACGAAACGGCAAATTCCCCATTATTTGGATTTGGATACACATTCAATGAATTCTTGAAAGGAATATCTTCTCCCAATCCTGTGCATGGCTCAACAACCACCTCTGCTGGAACCATTTCACTTGGGCATGAACCATTCTCTGTTACAACCTCAACATCGTAACAGTAGTAGTAATAAGAATTACCTGCATCAGATCCTGTCAATTTGAAGATTCCGTCTATGGTGTAAGGATAGGTCGCACTGTTATTATTTCTGTAAAGACCTGTTGAAAGATTCTTTCCATAGAGTCTATAATTATAACCAAATGGCACGAAAAAGTCTAGGTTAACTCGACTTTCTCCTGCAGGAACTGAAGTAGTGACACTTCCAACTGAATTCAATGCTGCATCTACAACTTCGATCGTAATGTTGCCAGCATTTTGAGCATACACCTTCACGGAACGGATTGTAAGATCGGTCAACGCATCAAAATTGTTATAGTGATCAGTCGCGATGAATCCACCACCACCGATACCGTTTGTATGTGGTTCAGCGTAGATCGTGTCCCAGTAGTTATCTGTGTTTTGAACGTAATAAGTTGTGGTTGTATTGATTACTGGCGTAGTGTAAGTGTCTCCCATTAAAAGGAAATTTCCCTGATCATCATACCAACGAAGTGTTCCAGTTCCTGTTGCAGTTAAAGTTGCTGATCCTTCAACACAAACAGTTGATCCCTGAGTTGTTGGGGTGTTCACAGTCACCTCTTGAACAACAAAAGGTTCAGAGGTTGCAGTTCCGCAATAATTGGTTACAGTGCATGTATATGATCCAGGTTGAGTTACAATGATCGATTGAGTTGTTTCTCCGTTGGACCACAGAAAAGAGGTTCCACCTGTCGCTGTAAGCGTAACGCCGTTAGTTCCACAAATCTTATTAGATCCATCGCTCCAGATAAGTGGAGTTTGCGTTGCGCCGTTAGGAAGTTGTTGAGTAAGAGTAACAGGAACAGCAGTCCAGTTGTTATCTTCGTTTTCTTCCATGAAGTTATTATTCTTATCAACCTCAAGAACAATGTAGTAATCACCATTACACGTGTTTGGTGGGATATTGATCCACATTCCATCTAGGTGTTTTCCGTATACATCAGTCCATCCAGAAGAGATGCCTTGTTCGATTACAGAACAGTTATAATTACCACCACCTAGATTCCAGTTAGGGAAATCAACGTTGTACATTGTATTTCCCCCTAGATATATTGTATTTTCATCTCGACAATGACCATCATAAGTAGAACCAGGAGTTCCACATTGTCCATAATCCATCAAGCAAAACCCAATTTTAGCGCCCTCTCCAACAATTGGCCAATTTAGAGGATTTGGATCAGCAGTTTGTATTCTAAGGGTCATCACAGCCCAATCGTCAACGTGATTGTGTCCGTGTGATGGGTGATAGGTCATACTTCCAGTCCAGTAATCTGTATAGGTCATCTGATTTCCATCCTTATGATAAACTCTCTGGATAACAAGCTGTTTCGGATTTTGCTCTCCATTTGGACATGTAAAAGAACCAGTTCCGTTTACATTGAAGATGGTATCTTGACCGCAGATAAAAGCTCGTTTTCCATTTGCATCTTGCCCTCGAACTGTAAATGAGCCATGCCCAATATTAGGTGTCGAACCACTCACTCTTAAACGACCATCATCTGGTCCCTGACCGTTATAATTAGTACCAGCTCCAGTTTGTGGGTATTCAATATAACCATTGTTAGAAATTCCTTTCCAGGAGGCTGTAATGTCAGGTAATAAGTAGCAGCTATTGGTACCATCCTCACAAATGCATGAAGTTGCGTTGGTTGTAGTACATTGAGCTTCGGAGTTGAAAGGAGACAACATAACAATTAGTCCAATAATGGCAGTAAGAAAGTTTTTCATAGTTTTAATTTAGTGCTCCTAATATATTAAAAACCTTAATACAATGTATCATGCTCAATTAATTAGATTTTCATTCATTGTGACATTAGTAACAAAATATGCATTTTACATGATTACATTTGCTGAAAATTCCAATCAAAATGTACAAAGGTTCCAAGCTCTTTAGTGTTTTTAAAGGAAAATGTCCTCAGTGTCATGAAGGAGAATTTTTTGTCTCTCACCCATATGACATTTCACACATGGGGGATGTAAAAGAATCTTGCGATAGGTGTGGTTTAAAATACTCCAAAGAACCAGGTTTTTATTACGGAGCAATGTATGTGGCCTATGGTCTGGGAGTGGCTACATTTGTTACTTTCTGGGTTTCAATGAATCTATTTTTTACTGATGTTTCAACTGGGTTTCAAATTGCTGTTATATTGTTGGCAATCATTCTTTTTAGTCCTTATCTGTTCTCACTTTCTAAAATCATTTGGGCCAACATGTTTATTTCCTATAAAAAGGATGCGATAGAGAACATTAATCGCTCGAAATCTCAGCAATGACAGAGTGATTTACTATTTTTGGCAATTAAATTTTTTAATATGTCCGAAATAATTGTTGTAACCGGATTGCCACGTTCAGGCACTTCATTAATGATGCAGATTTTTGATAGAAGTGGAACCCCAATATTATCAGACGGAATAAGAGAAAGGGATGACAATAACCCTGAAGGATATTATGAGCTCGAAGCTGTAAAAGGAATAGTTAAGGACAATAGTTTTTTGAAGGATGCTGAAGGCAAGGTAGTAAAGATCGTGGCACCACTTCCGATATTTCTGGACACCAAGTACAAGTATAAGGTCGTGTTTATGAGACGAGAAATGGATGAGGTGCTTCGTTCACAGGAAAAAATGCTTGTTAAAGATCAGACTTCTGAAAGAGAAAAGTTCAGAACGATCTATGAGTTTCATTTGAAAAAGACATATAAGTACTTTGTGGATAACAATATCCCTTTTATTGATATCATGTATAGTGATTTGATCAAGGACCCAGAAACGGAAATTAATAAGTTGATCGAATTCTGTGGATTGGGATCTTCAGTTGAGGATCTTTCAGTTGTAGTGAAACCTGAGCTTTATAGAAACAGAAAATGAAAAAAAAGCAAGAACCTGTATTCATTAAGATGAATGGAAAGCCTTTTGAGGTTCCTCCCGGGGGATCATTAGGTGTTTTGGCCTTAGGTAATGTTGGGGTTAGGGCGTGGAAGAAGGCGAAAGAAAAGTTTGAAAAGAAAGACGTGCCAGGGGATGGAAAAGAAAAAAAATAAAGTTTTATTAATTGGTTGGGATGCTGCCGATTGGAAGATTATGGATAAGCTGATGGCCAACGGATTAATGCCTGCCATGAAAAGTTTGGTCGATAATGGAGTTCGAGGTAAGTTAGCAACCTTAGACCCACCCCTTTCTCCAATGTTGTGGACATCCATGTCGACAGGCGTTAGACCATACAGGCATGGAGTTATTGGCTTTGTGGAGCATGACGGAAAGGGTGGTGTTAGATCTGTTTCTTCGCATTACAGAAAGGTGAAGGCATTTTGGAACATGCTGACCATGGAAGGATACAAATCCAATGTCATAGCGTGGTGGCCGAGTAATCCAGTAGAAAGTATTAACGGATGTATGGTTTCGAATCTTTTCCAACAAGAAAAGAAAGGAAGGGAAACAATGGAGAGGGAAAACTGGGAAATCCCTGAGGGCACGATATATCCCGAGTCGTTGAAAGAGCAATTGATGGAGTTGAGAGTTCATCCTCATGACATTACTGGAAACTTGGTAATGCCGTTTGTTCCCCAAGCAGTTGCTTTGGATAAAAAGAAAGATAAAAGACTGACTGTAATCAGTAAATTCATTGCTCATGCAACTACTGTCCATGCGGCTTGTACTGAGCTAATGGAAACGCAGGAATGGGATTTGACCGCCGTATATCACGATGCTATTGATCATTTTAGTCATGGATTCATGAAGTTTCATCCTCCAATGATGCCAAATAGGGATAAGGAAGAGTACGAGCTTTTTAAAGATGTGGTAATTGGAGCCTATGTTTTTCATGACATGATGTTGGATCGTCTTCTTAAAATGATTGACGATGACACGACGGTTATTATTGTTTCAGATCACGGTTTTCATTCAGATCATCTGCGCCCGGCGCATATTCCTAAAGTGCCTTCTGGTCCAGCCATAGAGCATGCACCATATGGAATTTTTGTGGCTAAGGGTCCTGGAATCAAGAAAGGAGAAAGGATTCATGGGGCAAGTGTGTTAGATGTTACCCCAACCTTGTTGACTCTTTTTGATTTACCAGTTGGGAGAGATATGGACGGAAAACCACTTGTCAATATATTTGATCATCCAAAATCTGTGCGTTACATAGATTCATGGGAGAAAGTTGATAAGCCCGGAGGTGAACTTGTATCGGTTTCCGAAGAAAGTCTGGAGGCCACAAATGAAGCGGCACTTCAACAACTAGTGGACCTAGGGTATATTGACGAGATGAAGCTTGATGATTCAAATGAAGACCAGCAGGAATATCTTACAGGCATCATTAAAGAAAACCAATTTTATCTGGCTAAGTCATACATTTCAGGAGGTAAACATGAAGATGCTCTTGAAATTTTATTAGAAATAGAAGATAAAACAAATCCAGATTTTAGATTTTTAATTGACATAATAAACAGTTCAATTAAAACAAAAAGATACGGTCTGGCAAAGGAATACTTGCATTTCGTCCGCAAAAACGACATTATGTCAAAAGCCTATATGGATACTTTGGAAGCAAAGATCGCATTGGGTTTGAATGATGGAGAAACGGCACTTAGAATGTTGCAATCTGCACTCAAAAGTAATCCGGATGCAATTGAGATCTTAATAGAACTTGGAAGACTGTTTAATAGTATTCGAGAGCTTAAGAAAGCAAGAGAATGTTTTTCGAAGGTAATTGAAAAAGATCCGGATAATGCTCATGCGTATCATGGTGTGGGAGTCTCATACTTGAGAGAAGAGAGCTATGAAAATGCATTAGATTATTTTTTAAATGCAGTTGAAAGGATGCACCATTATCCATTGGCACATTTTCATATTGGGGAGACTTTAGCTCTTATGAATGAGCATGAGGCTGCAATTAGTTCCTTTGAAGTGGCTCTTACGATGAATCCTGATTTGCCTAAAATCTATCGTTGGTTAATTGATTTACATGAGTTAATTAATAACACAAAAGCTGTGGAATTCTACAGGGATAAATTAAAGACTAAGATAATCGACGAAAAAGTCATCATAACGGGGTTGCCTGGGCCTAAATTAACTTCTGTGATTGAATTGCTCAGAAGTAGAGGATTTATAGTCGAAGGGGATCCTGACAAGATTAATGAAATAGACTCCCCTCTAAATAATGATATCTTGGCTGGTTTCAAGCAACGAATTTGTTATCTACCCGAAAATCTTATTCAAAACTTACTCTCCAAATACGATTATAGAATTGTAATCGTAAATGATGACGTAGAAACTGTTTCCGACTATTTGAATTCAAAAACCAAATTAAGAAAATCATCGTATAATCCTGACTTAATTGATGGACTGGTTAAAATGGATATTACTGCGCGTATTTGGTTAGGGCAACAGCCTAATTTAGATATTTTCTACATCAATGAATTGGAAGATGATAAAAATGAATTGTTGATTTCTTTTGTCAAGGATTAGATTTTTATCTTCAAATGAGTTATTTTTGGACGAGTATTTTAATTATTTAAATTATAGATTATGAAGAAAGAACTACAAAACAAACTTTCACGTTACACTGCTGCTGCGGTAACTTTGGTTGCTGCTGCCGGAGCAAATGCACAGGTTGTTTACACAGATGCACCTGATCAAACTATAGACGATGATGCTGATGCGAATGGGTTTTCATTCGGTCTTATCGATCTTGACAATGATATGAACCTTGATTTCATTGTTGCTGCTCGTGATACTACTGTTTCTGGAACACGTTACAGATACACACTAGCTGCTCCTTATGGTTCTGCAGGAAACGCGATCGCAAACGAGAATCCATCAGGATATGATTATGCATTGGCATTGAACATGAATGATGTTATTGATGCAGGTTTGACTTGGTTGTCTGCAACTAACACTATGGCTTTTAATGTGAACAGTGCTAACCCTTACAATGAGAATTGGAATGGAGTAACTGATAAGTACTTGGCTCTTAAATTTGCTATTGGTGGAAACATGCACTATGGTTGGGCACGTTTGGATGTAGATGCTATCGGTGATGTATTTACAATTAAAGATTGGGCTTACAATGCTACTGCTGATGCTTCTATCCTTGCAGGACAAACCACAGGTTTAGTATCTGAGCAAATGGATCAAATGGTACATTTCGTTAATCAGGCAGATAATACTGTTAAGGTTGTTATCAACGAAAACCTTACTAACGGAACTATCTCTGTAGTTTCTGCGACAGGTGCTGTTGTTTCAACTGGAAAAGTTGATGGCGAAACTTTCATCGTTGATATGAATGGACTTTCTGCTGGAGTATATGTAATCTCTGCAGAGTTCAACGAAGGTTCAATGACGAAGAAAATGATGGTTCACTAATTGAAACAATCATATTGGAAAGGCCGACAATTGTCGGCCTTTTTTTATTTTAGGACTTTCAAACCAGTATTCAGTGAAAAAGGAAAAATCAAAAGTGATAGAGGTTAACCCTCAAGGTTCTTTAGGAATTCTTGCTTTGGGACACGTAGGTCTTAAAATTTGGAGAGAGGCAATTGAGAAGGATCAGAAAGAATCAAAGGAGAAAAAGAAATGAATATCAAGAGAACAGGAAAACTTTTAGTCATAGGATGGGATGCAGCTGAGTGGGGGGTAATTGACCCACTACTTCAGCAAGGAAAAATGCCTGCTTTACAAAAGTTAATGTCTGAAGGCTGTTACGCTAGATTAAAAACACTTGATCCTCCTCTGTCGCCCATGTTATGGACGAGTATTGCAACTGGTTTCAGAGCAGATAAACATGGGATTTGTGGTTTTGTTGAGCCTTTGCCGGATGGAGAAGGATTACGACCAGTAACCTCTACGTCAAGAAAAGTAAAGGCTTTCTGGAATATTTTTACTCAGGAAAACTTAAAATCGAATGTCATCGCGTGGTGGCCGAGTAATCCGGTTGAGAAGATCAATGGTATTATGGTGTCTAATCTGTACCAAGTTGCAAATAAGCCTCTTGAAGAGGAATGGAAAATGGCGGAAGGAACCATCCATCCCAAAGAGATGGAGGATCTATTCAAAGAGTTTAGGGTGCATCCTGCGGAGATCACACCAACGATGGTACTTCCTTTTATTCCAAACATCAGAGACAATGAAGAGTTGCGAAAAGATAAACGAACTCTTTCTGTGGCTAAGATTATAGCAAATGCTGCTTCAGTTCATGCGGCATCTACCTATGTCATGCAGGAATCAGAATGGGATGTGACTGCTGTGTATCACGATGCCATAGATCATTTTTGTCATGTTGCAATGAAATACCACCCTCCGAGAAGAGAGCACATCAATGAAAAGGACTTTGAGGATTTTAAAGAGGTAGTTGAGGCAGGCTATCGATTTCATGACATGATGCTGGAGAGAACCCTGGATCTGATTGATGAGGACACGACTGTAATTTTACTTTCAGATCATGGATTTTACCCTGATCACAGAAGACCAAAGGCTATTCCAAAGGAACCTTCAGGTCCTGCCGCCGAACATAGTCCCTATGGTATTTTGGTGATGAAAGGACCTGGGATACGTAAGGGGGGGGTAGAATTTACAGGTGCGTCGGTTATAGATATTACTCCAACCATGCTCGCTATTATGGGCCTTCCTGTAGGGAAAGATATGGAGGGAAAAGTTTTGTATCAGACCTTTGAAGATCCGACACCTGCTGATTTCATTGATTCTTGGGAAAATGTGGAAGGTGAAACCGGAATGCATGATCCAGATGAAGTGGAAGATCCGTGGGCTGCACAAGAGGCACTTCAGCAACTTGTTGAGCTTGGGTACATTGAGGAATTGGATGATGATAAACTGGAACAGGTCGAAAAAGCGAAAAAGGAGAGCGAGTACTATGTAGCCAGGAATATGATCGATGGTGGTCGACTTGAAATGGCGATTCCAATTTTAGAGCGAGTTTTTAAGGATTCGAAGATCATCCGATATGGACAACGTCTGGCATTTGCCTATTTGAGTCAACGAAACTACGAGAAAGCAACAGCAATCATTCATCAATTACGGGCGCTCGAAAAAGAAGAACATGAGGCACGGAAAAAAGCTAAGGAAGAGAATAAGGATAAGAACAAGAAAGATCCATTCTTAAATCTTGAATTTGAAGAGCCTTTGTACATAGACTTTATTGAAGGCTTAATGTTACTCATGCAAAACAGGCCATTGAAAGCCCTGAAATTACTCGAGAAAGTGCAAGAGAAAAATCCGAATAATATAGAGGTCCCATTAAATATTGCCAAGATCTACAGGTTGAGAAAAAATTATTCAAAGGCCGAAAAACAATACATCAAAGCTCTGGCGATAGATGAAAAACATGCTCCGGCTCATTATGGATTGGGTGTTTGCTATTTGAGAATGGGTAAGTTGGAATTGGCATTTGATGAGCTCATGTCAGCAGTGGAATTTAATTTTTACCTACCGAATGCTCACTACCATATAGGTGAAACGTTGTTTAAACTAGGAAACTTCGAACATGCGGTTCAAGCTTTCAAGACTGCTATATATTTCTCACCAGGGATGACAAAAGCGCACAAATGGTTAGTATCGATTTTTAATGATAAACTTGATGATAAGGAAAATGCAAAATATCATCAAGAATTTCTAAAGAATAACATCAGGGGAGAAGTTGTAGTTGTAACAGGTTTGGAGCAAAGTGGAGAAAAGGAGATCATTTCATTACTGCAATCGGGAGGATATCATATTCTCTCTGAGCAATTGGGTTCTGATGTAAAAAAACCTCAGTTTTCAAAACTAAAGGAGCTTCAAAAGAGTTTTGATCAAAAAACAGCCATTCAGGTATCGGGCCAATTGTTATCTTTTTTACCAACCGATCTTTCATATAAGTTCATTATTGCTGAAAGAGAAATGTCCGACCTTGTTTCTGACTTACAACAGAGAAAGTCAGTTGTTAAAAGTGATAATGCCCTCCCTCTTAAGCTTTACAATGCTACTCTGGAAAGAAAAGAGAAAATGGATCAATGGCTCATGGCCCAACCAAATGTTGACCTCATACGTATTAAATATGACGATTTAAATGATAATAGTAAGGAGCAAAAGGAGATCATCTTTGATTTTTTAGGACACGACCTATAACACCATTATTTTATCCTTTTTGCATTTTATTTTTTTTTCAGTTAGAATTAATTAAATTCGTCAACAAACTATTTGATTATGAAGAAAAAGTCTACCCAATTGAATGAATCAAAGTTGGCAAGATATTCCGCAGTCGCAGGAACTGTTTTGGCTAGTGGTGCGGTTAATGCACAAATCGTATATAATGATGTCAATCCAGATGCCGTAATTGATAAGAATTCTGGACCATACGCTATTGATTTTACAAATGATGCAAATGACGATGTGCTATTTGCAGTTTTTTCTACAGCTGGATCTGGGACTTACATGTACGGATACATTCCGATTCAATATACCTATCAGGTTTCTTATGCAGGTGTAGCTGCGGGATCCAATGCGCAGTTGGTTGGTGTGCTTACTGGTTCAAGTTCAACTTTTTCACCTGTTCCATTGAATAACGGTGATGTTATTTCTGCTGCTGCAAACTTTGGTTCTTCAGGTTTACTTGGTGCAGAAGGGATTATTAATGCTTCCGCAATTTCTTTTACATATCCGATTGCTATGGGCGATTGGCTTGGGGCCACAGATAAATTCTTAGGAGTGAAGTTCGCTGCTGGTGCTAACACGCACTACGGATGGGTTCGTTTGGATGTAGCTGCAGATGCGTCAGCGATTACAATAAAAGATTGGGCCTATAATTCAGCAGCTGATAATGCAATAAATGCAGGACAAATGTTGAATCTTGAGAATGTTTCTGTTGACAATAAGGTAACAATTAAAACTCAATTGGACGAGGCATTTGTTAACGTTACTCCAGATCTAGTAGGTGGAACGATTGCAATTGTGAACATGGCTGGACAAGAAATCAGAACGATTGAAATTACCGACATCAATACGAATGTTAAGTTTGATGGTCTTGAAACAGGAATCTACATGTTGAATGCTCGTTTTGAAAGCGGGTCGATCAGCAAGAAGTTCTACGCTAGATAATTCTTTGATAGATATAGAAAAAGGCGGGTAATCCCCGCCTTTTTTGTTTTGATCTCTTTATTAGATTGTTCTACCCGGATAAACCTTTAATGCTTCTTCCAAGATTGTAACAGCCCTTTCCAAAGACTCTTTATTCAAAACATAGGCAACACGTGCTTCTGTGAGTCCTTTTCCAGGTGTAGAGTAGAAACCACTTGCCGGTGCCATCATAACAGTTTCACCTTCGTAATCAAACTCCTCTAACAACCACTGACAAAACTTTTCTGCATTGTCAACTGGGAAATCAGCAACACAATAAAATGCACCACTGGGTTTTGGACAAAATACACCTGGGATTCTATTTAATCCATCAACCGTAATATTTCTTCTCTCCACGTACTCATCCACTACCTCGTCGAAATAGGATTGAGGAGTGTCTAATGCAGCTTCTGAAGCAATCTGCTCAATGGTAGGAGGTGACAATCTCGCCTGCGCAAATTTCAGAGCGGATGACATCAATTCTTTGTTCTTCGAAATTAACGCCCCAATTCTAGCTCCACACATTGAATATCGCTTGGATACCGAATCGATCATGATCACGTTATTTTCAATTCCTTCAAGATTCATGACAGAAAAAGGTACGGCCCCGTCATAACAGAATTCTCTGTATACTTCATCAGCAAATAAAAACAGATCATGTTTCTGCACGATCTCCTTTAACTTTAAAAGTTCTTCTTTAGAATACAGATACCCTGTAGGATTCCCTGGATTACAGATCACAATTGCTTTTGTTTTGGAAGTGATCTTTTTTTCAATTTCTTCAATTGGTGGAAGGGCAAACCCAGTTTTAATATCTGCGGTTACAGGAACAACCGTTAGGCCTGCCATAACAGCAAATCCATTGTAATTAGCATAGAACGGTTCCGGAATGATAACCTCGTCTCCAGGGTCACATGTACTCATAAAACCAAAAATCAATGCTTCAGATCCCCCAGTAGTAATTATTATATCCTCACTATTGACATTGATATTATTCTTTTGATAATACTTCGCAAGCTTTTCACGATATGACTGAAATCCCGCTGAATGGCTGTATTCAATAATTGTAAGGTCTGCAACTTTTACAGCTGCAATTGCCGATTCAGGCGTATGAATGTCTGGTTGTCCGATATTCAAATGGTAAACTGTTCTCCCTTTTTTATATGCTTCCTCAGCAAACGGTACTAGTTTTCTGATCGGTGACGCAGGCATTTCGATCGCCTTATTTGAAATTTTTGGCATAATGAAGATTTTGGAAAGCAAATTTACAAGGATTCGTGAAAAAGGTGACCTTATTTGATGAATAACTTAATGGTTGTTTAGAATAAAATTTTCAGTCCAAGTTGAATTCTGAATCCTTGATTACTGTAATAAACGTAACTCGGATCAAAGGTTAGGCCGTATGGGTTTTCATTAGTTGCTAAAGGATTTCCGATCTCATCTCTAACAACTTGTTTATCGAATGGATCATTAGCTCTTGAGATTAAAAAAGGGAGTTGTTTTGAAGGGGTCCAATTAAATAGATTTTTCGCAGAAAGGAATAATTTAAAATTGTTTGATCTTTTGTAAACGATCGACAAATTATGGATTGCAAAAGGACCAGAGTTTTGAGGTCTCGGGTCATTAGGTCCGGCTAGAGGCAGTCTCATTGGACCGATCAGTTGCATGTCATAGTCCAGATCAATATTCAATTTCAACAAATGATATGAAAATGAATAATTGAAGTTATAGGGCTCTGACAGATAGGGAATTTCGACCAATCCGTTTTCATAATTTCGTGTAAAAGAGAAATTTGTTCCTAAAGAGGTGTTGATCCGCTCATTTTTGAATTCCACATTTAGAAGTATTCCGGCATTGATCACAAATCCATTCAAATTCGAGTAAATGATCTTTTCTGGATCTGTGTCATAATCCGGTTGGATCTTGTTTGAGAAATAAGTGAAATAAGGTCCTGAATCAACAGATATTTGAAATCCCTTTTTTGAGAAGTAGGTTCCGTTATAGTTAAGATTCACGTTGTAACTTTTCTCGGGCGAAATATCTCCTTCAATTATTGTTGTTCGTGCACCAGTTAGTGCAGCATGGTCTTCCGAGAATACATTTACCACTCGGTATCCCGTTCCGGCGTTCAGTCTCAATAAGTGAAATCTGCTGATGTCGTACTTGAATCCAGCACGTGGTGAGAATATAATGCCATGTATATTTGAATGATCAATTCGAGCGCCTAATAAAAGGGCGGTCTTTTCTTTCAATGAAATTTCACCTTGAGAAAATATGCCTGGAAGCAAAGTGATTGGTTGATATCCCATTTCTTCACTGGTCGCTACTGTTCCATCGTTGTAATACGTTACTCGGGCAGTAAGGCCTGAAACCGAAGAAAGCTTTCCAACTTTCAGATGATGCACAAGTTGATTGAAAAATACCCTTTGATTCGCTTTAAAGGGATTTGTACCGTAGTAACTGTCTTGAGAATGATCGGTGTATGAAAGTTGATAGTTGAATTTAGTCGAAATTTTATACTGACCAATCAATTCGAAACGACTGGTGTAAATGCTTTCACCATAGATAGAGTCGCCGCCCCGAAATTCTGGAGTCCAGTTCATTTGCCCTCCCCAACGATCTTCGTAGGCATATCGTGCCATCAACTTGACCTTTTGAAAATTAAAGGATTGAAAAAGTGAAATTCTTTTTTGAATAGACAGGTCTGTGAAACCGTCATTGTTCTGATCGATCGGAAAATTATAATGGAAAATATTCAGGCCCAACAGCGCATTTTTTTTCTTTCCATATTGTATCCCGAGGTCAGTATTGCTCTCAAGCATACTAGAAAGGAAAGATTCAACGTAAACTCTATTTCCGGGTAACGAAGTTTTTGTGATCACGTTGATAATACCTCCGATAGCTTCACTACCGTATAGAACAGAAGAAGGTCCTCGAATGACTTCGATTCTTTCGATCATTCCATTCGGAATTCCTTGCAATCCATATACGCTTGAAAGACTACCAACAATCGGCATGCCGTTGATCAGGATCATAGTGTATGGACCTTCTAAACCATTGATGTGTATATCTCCAGTATTACAGATATTACAATTAACCTGAGGTCGAATACCACTAATTTTTCCAAGAGCCTCAAAAATTGTAGGAGACCTCGATTTTTCAATGAAGGAGTTATTGTAAACTTCAATGGGAGTTAAGGTTTTTAAGCGACTTATTTCATTCAAGGTTCCACTGATCACTACCTCTTCCATCTCTTGAAGTTCGGGAGTCAAAAATAGTGTCATTTCCTTTTTCTCTTTTGTAGAAATAAGGTGGTCTTGTCGCTTGTATCCAAAAAAATAAACTCTGAATTGTATGCTGTCAGTGCTTGTTAGTATGCTTATTTTACCTGATGCATCCGAATAGTAGATCTCACTTTTACCTTTTATTTGAATGGTTGCTCCTTCAATTGGGCCTATAGATCCTTTGATATAAAAAGTAAATTCATTTTGACCTGTTGAAACGAAACAGGACAGTACTAAAATGAGTTGAAGGAAGTATTTCATATAGTTTGGAGTGTAAAAATAATAAAGTTAGGTAGACCTAACAAAAAATGTTTCAAACTTTTCTATACCTTTGAATATGTTCTCACAGGCAGAGGAAAATTATCTGAAGGCTCTAGTCCAACTAATTCACTTTAGGGATCAGGGAAATGAAGTAGGTACCAATGAACTTGCTTTGTATTTGAATGTTAAGCCGGCGACGGCAAATGACATGCTAAAAAAGTTGAGGGAAAAGTCACTTGTGAGCTATGTGAAGTATGGTAAGATTAGTCTTACAGTAGAGGGTCAAAAAGCGGGGATGGATGTGGTGAGAAAGCACCGGCTGTGGGAGACGTTTCTTGTCGAAAAATTGGATTTCGCATGGGATGAAGTGCATGAAGTAGCTGAACAGCTGGAACATATCAAGTCAAAAAAATTAGTCAATAGTCTGGATGACTTTCTGCAGAATCCCAAATTTGATCCACACGGAGATGCTATTCCGGATAGAGAAGGTAGAATTCTGATTCCATATCAGCGGTTATTAAGCGAAGTTTCGATCGGTAAGAGCGGAAAGGTGGTTTCCGTGAAGGATAATTCAAATTCTTTTCTTCAATACGCAGACAAAATAGGAGTACGAATAGGTGGAATGATCGAGGTTGCAGGAAGAGAATCCTATGATGGTCAAACAACCTTACGGGTAGAAAATAAGGACCATACCGTTTCTGATAAATTCTGCATGAATATTCATGTCGTTTGTCCTACCTGTAAATTGGGTAAGGATTGTTCCAAAAACGACTGTTCTTTTTAACGGATCTGATCTTTTTTCAGAATTCGAATAAAATGAAATCCTTTTGGCGCGAATTCATTGTTGTAGAAAAATTTATGCGCTTTATAATTGGTTGTGTAACTGTCGAGGGCCATCATATTGCAATCGTTTTCCTTGGCCTTTTGAGACAAATGATCAAAGATGATCTGACCAATACCTTTGGATCTTGCAGCTGATCTTACAATAATATTGTCTAGTTCAAGGTACTTTCCGCACCATAGTTTTTTACCTATCCAGAAACCACTGAGGCCCAGACATACTCCATCTTCAAAGACCGCCACCTGACCATAATTGTGGGGGAGCATATCGGTGAGGTCCTTTATGTATTCATCCATTGTGAGGGTTGGATAGAGCTCATTCAAAACATCAATATGCTCGAGCATTTCCTCAAGGGTCTTTAATTCTTTAACAACGAGACTCATCGTATGAAAAGTAGTTCTTTAGTGAATAATTCTAAAATTCTTCTGTATTCGTCAACCCATGAATAGGTTTCCCTGAATCCATGTGCTTCAACAGGATAAATCGCCATGTCCCAGTTTGTTTTTCCAAGTTCTATAAATCGTTGACTTAGTCGAACAACATCCTGAAATTGTACGTTGTCATCAACCATTCCATGCAACATGACCAATCGTCCTTTCAGTTGATCTGCGAAATAGATCGGAGAACTTTTTCTGTAGGCTTCCGGATCTGTTTCTGGGTAATTAAGAATGTTACTCGTGTATTCATGGTTGTAATGTGCCCAATCTGTAACTGAACGAAGAGCAGCTCCAGCCTTGAAGACCTCAGGCTCAGTTAACATCGCCATTAAGGTGATGAAGCCACCATAAGAGCCGCCATAGATTCCAGTTCGCATAGGATCTATGCCATGTGTGTTTACAAGATAATTCTTCGCGTCGATGTAGTCTTGAAGATCTCTTCCTCCCATATGTCGGTATATGGCTGTTCGGTAATCTCTACCATATCCTTCGCTTGCCCTGTAGTCAACGTCAAGAACCATAAAACCTTCATCGGCTAAAAGGTTATGGAACATGTATTCTCTGTGATACGTACTCCAGTAATTATGCGCATTCTGCAAATATCCTGCGCCATGAACAAAGAGGACAGCAGCACCATTGGCAACTTCTTTAACAGGTCTGTATAGACGAGCATAGATCATTTTTCCATCAGATGCTTTGATCTGAATAACCTCTGGTGCTCTCCAGTTATATGAGTTGAATTCTTTCTTAGTGGAAGTTGTTAGCTGGATCAGCTCAGCATTGGGCTTGTTCAAGCAATAATACAATTCCCACGGTTTATTTTTGTAGGAGTAGCTTACTGCAAGTTTGGTCTCATCGGGTGATACTACAACTTCATGATATCCATCCTTCACAAGGATCGGGATTAACTTTTTATCCGAAATATTCAAGTGATAAAAATCTCTGTTTCCCGGATGTGTTTTATTGGCAGTAATGTAAAACTTCTTACCATCTGACGAAGGTAGTACCTCATGAACTTCCCATTCTCCCGATGTAAGCGCAGAGATTTCTTTTGTTTTGAGTGAATAAAGGTATAGGTGAGAAAAACCTGTTTTCTCCGATTGAAAATAGATTGAGCCCGCATCGTTTGTCCATCCCAGTGTTCCTTCAACCATATTCCAGCTCGATATTCCCGGACCACCGATCCATGCTTCATCATGCTGATGATCAACTATCTCGATCTTGCCAGTCGTCAAATCGACAAGAACGATCCAGCGGTCTTTGTTGTCATAGGCTCTAACATCACAAACTCCAATAGTGGAGTTAGGAGAGAAGTGGATGCTGTGCATAATTATATTTCTGTCCTTGTCATAAGGGGAACTATCAGAAAGATATTCAGGTCGTTTTCTGATGTCTGAGAGAGAGGCAAAGTCGACATAGTAAACTGTATCGTTTTTTATATCGAGGATTCCCAGCCAATGTTCTGCATCCTGATTCGTAACTTTTTCTCTTGCCGATTGATGGTAGCTGTGTCCGTCCGCTGAAATGTAATATTCAATTTCTGTTTCTTTCCCTTTCGGGGATTGTGTCAATCTGAAAGTGATGAAGTTTTCGTTCGGTGAAACCTGAATATTGTCGATCGATTTCTTCCCGTAATAATGCGCATTTGGCAAGTTGAAGATCGGGTTTTTTTGATCATTTCTCCAATCAGCTCTTTCATTCTTATCCCTAATGTATTCAAAGAGCTCAGTGGATTGTTTCATCAGAAAGGTTGAATCAGTGGATGAATTTTTGGCATCACCACTCAAAAAATTACTGATCTGCTTAATTGAACCATCAGCGTTGTATCGGAACAAATTCGATGACTGAACGAAATACACGCTATTTGGATCAGCTACCCGCTGAATTTCACTGATCCTTCCATTCCCCATGTAAACCAATTTATATTTTCCCTCTTTTTTATTGAAGGCGATCAGTGCTTGATCAAGAATGCCGTATTGAGTTGCATATTTTTGTTGGTTTCTGTCGAACGAGATCTCTTCATTTATTTTGACCTCCAGAGTATTTCTGTCCT
>ENA-UPTJ01000477-UPTJ01000477.1-marine-metagenome-genome-assembly--contig:-NODE-477-length-25232-cov-4.880049_pt1 | contig 25232 bp, 15 predicted proteins | sample MGYA00238168_ERZ767080 | MGnify/ENA primary metagenome ERZ767080 (study PRJEB28935, sample SAMN06266237) | marine metagenome | isolation source: Columbia River Estuary | place: USA:Columbia River Estuary... | reverse complement strand
ACGCTCGGTGAAGCCACCAAGGGCAGCACCGGTAACGGCGGGAAGGTCCTCGAGGCCCAATTGGCCGTCGACGGCACCAGCGGCAAGTATCCCGACTTCAAGGGTAACGTCGCGACGGTCTACGCCAACCCCCTTTCTAAGGGTGGCAGCGGCAATAGCCACTATAACGGTAACGCCGAAACCTACATGGACGTCGGTGAAGCCATGGGTAAGGCCATGGCCGAGTTATTGAAGAAATGATCCGTGCCCTGCTGCCGCTGCTCCTCAGCGTCGGCTGCTTTGGCGCCGAACCGACCAATCTTCCCCTCCTCCGGTTGACGGTCAAGGACGCCATCAAGGCGGAGGCTCGCGTGCCGTGCAGTGCCCGTTTATTGACGCCAGCTGGACAAGGCACCAGCGACCGGACAGACGGCTTAGCGCAAATCAAGATCCGCGGCGCCTCCTCCCAGGTTTACGAGAAGAAATCCTTTGCCCTTAAACTCGCCCAAGAAGCGGGCTGGCTGGGCCTAGCCAAGCATCAAGAATGGGTGCTCAACGCGGCTTTTGTCGATGCGTCGATGATGCGTCATAAGCTGTCCTACGATTTGTTTCGCTCACTCGGCACCAACGCCTCCCCGCGCTACGCAGCGGCCAGCCGCTTCATTGAAGTGGAACTGAACGGAAAGTACCATGGCGTCTACCTGTTGATGCAGCCCGTCGATGATCGACTGGTGGGCTTCCAGGCAACCAATTCCCCCGCCACCTCGCCGGCAGTTATTTACAAGGCCGTCGACCATGAAGCCAACTTTGGACAGCCGGGGCACGGCGGCTTTGAACAACGCGAGCCCGACCCTGAAAAACAACCCTTCTGGGGACCACTCGACGAGTTGAACCACTTCGTCAGCCAAGCGTCCGACCAAGAATTCTTCGATCCTGCCAAGGGCATCGCTTCGCGGCTAGACGTGGATAACGCCATCGACTTCCACCTGCTGGTGCTGATGACGTCCAACCTCGACGGTATCACCAAGAACTACAATCTCATCCGGGCCGGTAGTACCACGGTCACCCCGAACCCTAAGTTCTCCTTCGTCCCTTGGGATTACGATGGTACCTTTGGCCGAAACTGGGATAGCTCGCCGGTCGATGCCAAGACGTGGCTCTCGAATCGCCTCTTCGATCGGCTACTCGGTAACCCTCTTTACAAAGCCAAGTATGCCCAACGTTGGCGCGAACTCCGTGGCAAAGCATGCACGACCAGCAACCTCGGCCGCATGATGGATGAAAATGCGGCAACCTTGGGTCCCGCCGCCCTCCGGAACGAACGCCGCTGGAAACAGCTCAACTATGCCGACCCGCAAGCACTCACCTTGGCGAATGATATCCGCCAGATGAAGCGCTGGACAGCCAGCCGACTGGAGTGGCTGGACACCGAACTCGCTCGGCGAACACGCAAATAATTTCCCAACACCTACCCCATGCGCTCAACCCTCTTACTCGTTTTTGCCTGCGCCGCCGCGGCTACCCTGAATGCGCTCGAACCCGTCACCCCGAAAGCCGCCGGCCACCCGCCCACCATCACCGGAACTAACGTTGAAACGTACCGTAAAGTCGGGGAGACGGAACTCAAACTCTGGATCTTCAATCCAGCCACAAAGGCGGACAAGTCCCTGCCCTGCGTCGTCTTCTTCTTCGGCGGCGGCTGGTCCAGCGGCACACCCACGCAGTTCGAACCCCAAAGCCGCCACCTCGCGAGCCGCGGGATGATTGCCATCGTGGCAGACTACCGAGTGAAGAGCCGCCAGAACGCTTTACCCGCTGATTGCGTGAGCGACGCTAAAGCCTGCGTACGCTGGGTGCGGGCCAATGCCGCCCGCCTTGGCATCGATCCCACACGCATCGCGGTGGGTGGCGGGTCCGCAGGCGGACACTTGGCCGCCGCCGTAGCCACGGTACCGGGCCTAGATTCGGCCAAGGATGACAAAGCGGTCTCTTGCCTGCCCAACGCCCTGGTGCTCTACAACCCTGGGACTGTCATGGCCCCGTTCCCCGGACTGGAACTTAAAGGCTTCGGCGCTGGACTGAATAAAGCCAAGTTCGGCTGCGAGCCGACGGAAATCTCGCCCATCCATCACGTCACGAAGGGGCTCCCTCCGACCATCATCTTCCACGGCAAAGCGGATACCACCGTGCCTTACTCCACGGTTGAGAAATTTACCGAAGTCATGAAGGCCGCTGGCAACCGTTGCGAGCTGGTCGGCTTCGAAGGCCAACCGCACGGCTTCTTCAACAAGGCCAAGTACCCCGAGACCCTCGAAGCCACCGACGCATTTTTCGTCTCCCTCGGGTATCTCCCGAAGAAGTAAGATGCGGTTGCTCTCCACCATCTTGCTCTTGGCCTGCGGCGGGGCCATGGCCGGAGAACGCCCTAACGTGGTCATCCTCCTCGCCGATGATGCGGGTTGGGGCGACTACTCCTTCAACGGCAATCGGCAGCTAGCGACCCCGCACATCGACTCCCTCGCCCAAGACGGTGCACATTTTGCACGCTTCTTCGTCCAGCCGGTCTGCTCCCCAACCCGCGCGGAGTTTCTCACTGGACGTTATCACCGTCGACTGGGCGTGACCGGCGTCTCCACTGGTCAAGAACGCATGAATCCTAGCGAAAAAACCTTCGCCGATTCCTTCAAGGCCGCCGGGTACATCACGGGCATCTTTGGCAAATGGCACAACGGTAGCCAGTGGCCCTACCACCCCTTGGCACGCGGTTTCGATACCTTCTGGGGCTATACCTCTGGACACTGGGGCGAATACTTCGATGCGCCGCTCGAACACAACGGCGTCATGGTTAAGTCCGAAGGCTATATCGTAGATGTGCTCACCGATAAGGCCCTCCAGTTTATCGAACGCAACAAGGCCCGGCCTTTCTTGTGCTACGTGCCTTTCACGACACCCCACTCGCCCTTTTCCGTCCCCCCGCAGGACTGGGAGCAGTACAAGGATAAACCACTCATCCAAACGGCCGTCTTGCCCAAGGAAGAGAATCCTGACGCCACCCGGTGCGTCTTAGCCATGCTTGCTAACCAAGACCGCAACGTCGGACGTATTCTCGCCAAGCTCAAAGAACTCGACTTGGAAAACGACACCATCGTCATCTACTTCTCGGATAACGGACCCAACACCGCTCGCTGGAATGGGAACATGAAGGGTAAGAAAGGTTCGGTGGACGAAGGCGGCGTGCGCTCGCCGCTCTTCATTCGCTGGCCCGGTAAGATTACCCGTGGCGCAAAAGTGGACGCCATTGCCGGCGCCATCGATCTCAGTCCCACACTCCACGCTCTGGCTCAAATCAAACGTCAAGGCGACCAGCCCCTAGATGGACGCAGTCTGGCTCCACTCCTGCAGCGTGACTCCCAGAAGACAGACTGGCCGGAGCGCACGCTCTTCCAGACGTGGGGCAACCAGGTCAGCGCCCGCACCGAAAAGTATCGACTCGATCAGGCGGGCAACCTCTTCGACATGGTCACCGACCCAAACCAGACCACGCCGATTCAGGCACAACAGCCAGAAATGACTAAGAGCTTAGTGCAGGCCGTGCTAACTTGGCGGACCGAGATGGGCTTGGCCAGCGATGCTAACCGTAAAGGTAAGGCTAAAGCCACGAACAGCCAAGGCAATGCCGTCGACCCACGGCCGATCGCCATAGGTTATCGAGAATTCCCCACCACGATGCTGCCGGCCCGTGACGGCGAACCATTAGGCGAACTCCGTCGCAGCGCCAGAGCCCCCAACTCCTCCTATTTCACGAACTGGACGAAGGCGACAGATGCCGCCGTCTGGAATGTCGAAGTTATCAACGCCGGGACCTATGTCGTGACCTTGGACTATACCTGTCCAAACGCGGACGTCGGTTCGACTTTGGAACTTAGCCTCGGGGCGACTAAAATCACGGGTAAAGTGACAGAGGGCTGGGATCCGCCACTTTTCACTCAGCAAGATGTCGTCTCTCGCACCACGCATGGCGAGTCGTTGTTAAAACCATTCAAGACCATGACGCTGGGGGAAATCAAACTCGAGCCCGGCCTAAGTCAGTTAAAACTTCGCGCCACCGTGATTCCCGGCAAAAGTGTCATAGACCTACGGCGCGTCACCTTAACCCTGCGCTGATACGATGAAGTTTTCCGCCGCTCCCCTTGCCTGCCTACTCCTCCCGTGGGTCGGTATGGCCGCGGACCTCAAGCCTGCCGACCTGGAGTTCTTTGAGTCTAAGATTCGTCCCGTATTGGTCTCGGAGTGCTACGAGTGTCATGATGCCAAAAAGCAGAAGGCCGACCTCCGCCTAGACTACCGCGATGGCTTAATAAAAGGCGGCGAGAATGGTCCGACCATCGTCGCAGGCAATGCCCAGAAAAGCCTGCTTATTCAGTCCATCACGCACGCGCATGAAGACCTGCAGATGCCTAAGAAGCGCCCGAAGCTCGATGCTAAGATCATCGCGGACTTCGTCTCCTGGGTCAACCGAGGCGCGCCGGATCCACGCACCGCAGCTCCCACGGACTCTATAACGCCGGCCTGGGCCGACCTTCTAGCCGTCCGCAAAAACTGGTGGAGTTTCCAACCGATCGTTAACCCTTCCATACCCGCTGGCCCAGCCTCCAGCCCAATCGACCGGTTTCTCAACGCCAAAATCATCGCGGCAAAATTGACCGCCGCCGCAAAAGCCGACAAGGCCACCCTACTCCGTCGGGTGACCTACACGCTCACGGGCCTACCGCCCACGCCCGCTGAAATCGCCGCCTTCCAGGCAGATACCTCCACCGAGGCTTACGCCCGAGTGATTGACCGACTACTGGCCTCACCGCGCTACGGCGAACACTTCGCCCGCCACTGGATGGATTTGGTCCGCTACGCTGATACCCACGGGAGCGAAGGCGACCCGAATATCCCGCAATCCTGGCGCTATCGCGATTACCTCATTCGCGCCTTTAACGACAACGTGCCGTACGACCAATTTGTCCGTGAACAAATTGCCGGGGACCTCCTCACGCAACCACGAGTCAACCCCGCGGAACAGCTGAACGAGTCCGCCCTCGGCACGGGACACTTCCGTCTAATCGAACACGGCTTCCAACCCGTCGACACCCTCGACGAACAAGTACGTAACGTCGACAACCAGATTGACGTCGTTAGCAAAACATTCCTCGGACTCACCGTCTCCTGCGCCCGTTGCCACGACCATAAGTTCGATCCGATTAGCCAAGCCGACTTCTATGCATTCTACGGCATCTTCGCCTCTTCGCGCCCGGGCCAGGTCACCGTGGACTCGCCGGAGCAGCTCGGACTTCACCGCGAGAAGCTAAGTGGACTGAAGCAAGAAATCCGCGAGGCCCTCGCGGCCCAATGGCGCCAACAAGCTAAAGACCTCCCGGCAGCCCTCAACCGTGTCCGCGGGCAAAGTGGCGAACGCGGCAAACTCGAGCAACGACTCGCCCAACTCGAGCAAACCTTAGCCGGTGACTCCTTCCGGCAAAGCCTCAAGGCCGAGAAGGACGCGGGGCCAGCGCCCATTCACTGGTGGACCTTCGAGTCCGATGGCCGCGACCTCATCGGCAAACTGGATGCCCAAATGCAAGGCGGCGCCCGCCTCCGTAATGGTCGCCTGATCCTCGACGGGAAAGGCGCCTTCGCTGAAACGGATGCGACGACCGAACCCCTGACAGCCAAGACCCTGGAGGCCTGGGTCCAACTGCCGACCCTCGCGCAAAGCGGCGGCGGCGTGCTCACGATTGAATCCATCGACGGCAAGGCCTTTGACTCCATCGTTTACGCCGAGAGACAGCCACAGCGCTGGATGTCGGGAAGTGATAACGGCGCTCGTACCCAAAACGTCGGCGGACCTGTCGAAAAAACACCCCCGACCGAACTCGTGCACGTTGCTATCACCTACGCGGCTGATGGTAAGACGACCATCTATCGAAACGGACAGCCCTATGGGAAATCTTATAGTCCGATCAATGCGGCGGGTGGCTTGCATGCCTTCGCCCAGGCGAAGTCTCATCTGCTCTTCGGTCGCCGGCACACCGGCGGAAACAACTCCTTCCTCCAAGGCGAAATCGAGGAAGCCCGCCTCTACAATTTTGCCCTGACAGCTGATCAAATCGCGCTCTCTTTCCAGACGGGCATCCTCCGAGGCGAGGTTCCCGCCGTCGCCGCCAACGATGGCACGTTAAAGGCGGCCCGAGAAGAGGCGGATAAACTCCGCGCTCAGCTCAAGGAGTCCGCGCCATCGGACGGAAAACTCACGGCAGGCTTCGCCGGCGAAACTGACCCAACACATCCTCTCCATGCGTCAGGCTTACGACGCGTTGGCCTCCGCCCTAATCCGCCCAAGGCCGCGCCCACCGACGCCCCCGACTGGGACCTCGCGAGCGCCACGGCCACCGCTTGGTCGCAGCATGGTAACGGCATGGCGGGACGAATCACTCCCGGCGAATTCCGCGTCGAGACCGCTGGGCCCGATGTCCTCCGACAGATTCTGCCTTCTGGACTCCACTCCCACACCCTCTCCACCAAACACAGCGCCGTACTTACCTCGCCGCGCTTTAAGATTACCACGGACTTCATCAGCGTCCAAGTCATGGGCCGCGGAGCTACCTTGCGCCTCATTCCAGACAACTATCCGCTCTCACCGGGAGGCTCCCGCTTCCCCAAAGCTGGGGTCAATTCTGAGCGCGCCACTTGGCTCACGCTCGATACCGCCTACCGCAAAGGATCTCACGCCTACCTCGAGCTCACCCTACCTGACGACTCGCCCAACCCCGACGGCAAACTCGGCGTGGCTGGCTGGTTCGGCGTCCGCCAAGTTCGCTTCCATGACGGCAAGGTCAACGCACCCAAGGGCGAGGCTGTCATCGTCACGGCCCCGACGCTAAACACGGTCAGTGATGTCACGGATGCCCTCGTGGACGCCGCCCAAGCGTGGGGTCGCGACCAGGCCAATGAAGCGCAGGCGGCACTCCTAGACAACGCCCTCCGGCACGGCGTGCTCGATGCTGGCCTCAACACCTCTCCAAAACTCGCCCAACTCGTCACCGAGTACCGGCGTCTCGAGGAAGCCTTAAAAAATCCCCGACGCGCCCCGGGCTTCTGGGAAGTCCCTGGCTTTGACCAGCCACTCTATACCCGCGGCGATCATAACAAACCCGCTGAACCGATTGCCCGGCGTTTCCTTGAAATCCTCGACGCCAAGCCGTTCAAGCCAACTGGGAGCGGCCGACTAGAACTTGCTACGAAGATTGGCTCCGCAGACAACCCGCTGACCGCCCGCGTCATGGTCAACCGACTTTGGCACCACACCTTTGGCCGTGGCCTTGTTGGTACCGTCGACAACTTTGGACGCCTCGGTGATCAACCCACGCATCCAGAACTGCTCGACTACTTAGCAAAGCGATTCGTCCAAGAACGCTGGTCCGTGAAGTCACTCCTCCGTGAGCTCTTGCTCACCGAAGCCTACCAACGTTCCAGCACGCCCGCAGAAGGCACGACGACGCAGGATGGTCCCAACGACCTGCTTTCTCACATGCGTATTCGGCGGCTCGAGGGCGAAGCCCTGCGCGACAGCTTCATCGCTTTGGCGGGCCGCCTGGACGCACGCATGTACGGCCCCGGCGACAATGCCTTAGCCCCTCCGCGTGAACAGGTCCGCCGCAGCGTCTACCTCCTCATCCGTCGCAATACGCTTAACCCGCTCATCACGACCTTCGATGGCCCCAAGCCCTTCACCACGGTCGGCAGACGCGACAGCACAAATGTACCTGTTCAGTCGCTCACCCTCCTCAACGACCCGTTCATCATCGAGACCGCCCGACGCTGGTCCGAACAACTCGAGGCCAACGCCTCCGACGAAAGCAAAGTGAACGCACTATTCCTGCAAGCGCTTGGCCGCCCAGCCAACGCTAAGGAACAGGCGGCGGCCACGCGCTACTTAGCGGAACTGAAATCCACTCCCGCGGCCAATCCCAACCAAGTCTGGGCCGACTTCGCCCAATCCGTCCTCAACCTCAAGGAGTTCCTTTATGTCAAATAAGATGAATCCACTCTCGCGGCGCGAACTCCTCCGCCGGTGTTCGCTTGGCTTCGGCGGTATCGCGCTTTCCAGCCTACTCTCTTCGCCCGCCTTTGGGGCGGGCACGACGTCCACCAAGCCGAAGACCAAGGCTAAGAACGTCATCTTCTGCTACATGTCGGGCGGTGTCTCCCACGTCGACTCCTTCGATCCCAAACCCGCGCTGACGCGACTGCACGGCCAGTCGATGCCCGTGCCGATTCAACGCACCGTCTTCAACAACAACGGCAAAGTCATGGGCAGCCCGTGGCAGGCCAAGCGCTACGGAAAGTCCGGCCTCGAGATGACTAATCTCTTTCCACAGATCGCCGAGTGCGCCGACGACCTCACCCTCATCCGCTCGATGACCAGTAAGGTCAGCGAGCATGCCCAAGGGAATTACTTCTTCCATACTGGCTTCCCCTTCATGGGCCACCCCAGCGCCGGGGCTTGGCTAACCTACGGACTCGGTTCCGAAAACCAGAATCTGCCTGGCTTCGTCGTCCTGCAAAGCGGGGGTGCCGTCGTCCCGCACGGGGGAGTGGGCCTCTTTAGTAATGGCTACCTGCCCGGCCAGCATCAGGCCTCCATCCTCAAGGCGGACGGGGCTCTGGCCCTTGCTAATATCAAGCCAGGTGAAGCTGACGCCGCCCAGCGTCGCCGCCTGGGCTTTATTCAAGAGATTGACCAAGCCTTCGCGGAGACCGCACGCGAACCACAGGTGGAGGCCGCTATCCGTAATTACGAAACGGCTTACCGGATGCAGGCCGCCGTGCCTGAGGTCTGCGACCTGAACGAGGAAACCGAGGCCACTAAGCAGATGTATGGCCTAAACTCCCCCGACAAACTGACCGCCAGCTATGCCCGCCAAGCCCTCCTAGCCCGTCGGCTGGTGGAGCGGGGCGTCCGTTTCGTGGAGCTCAGCTGCCTCACAGCGGGCATCGGCGCCGGCGGCGCGGCTAACCCGTGGGACCAACATGGTGCCATCGCCAAGGGCCACGGAGCCATGGCCCACCAAGTCGATCAGCCCATTGCCGCCCTCCTCAAGGACCTCAAGCAACGCGGCCTCCTGGAGAGCACCATCGTGATCTTCTCCGGCGAGTTTGGCCGTACCCCCTTCTCACAAGGCAGCGATGGGCGCGACCACAACCCCTACGGCTTCAGCCTGTGGGTCGCAGGCGGGGGCTTTAAAGCCGGCACGGCCTTTGGTGCGACCGATGAGCTCGGTTACTATGCCGTCGACCAGCCGCTCACGGTCTATGACTTCTGGGCGACCATCCTACATCAGCTCGGGCTCGACCACGAGAAACTTACCTACCGCTTTGGCGGACGGGACTTCCGCCTGACCGACGTCCACGGTCACGTAATCAAACCGATCCTCGCTTAAGGCCGACCGACTTACGAACCGCCGCGGCGGATTTCGGAGCCCTCGAAGCGAATCGAGACACGCCAGACCTTCTTCACGCGGGTCAGGATGCGGCCGGTGATAGGCTCCACGCTTTCGGGAATCTCAATGCGGTGGAGGTCCACGACGGCGTGGAAACCGCGCTCCGAGAAGATATCGATGAACATCGCGATGGCCAAAGCATCATCGAAGACAGGCGTCTCGGTGTTGACGTGGGCCTGACCGGAGATGGCGTGCGAACGGATGATTGGCAGGAACTTGTCCTGGATGAGGTCGATGACGCGACGGAAGGTCACCGCATGGCGGTCGGCATAGTCATCGAGGCGACGGACGAGGTCCTGACGGGCGTGCTGGACAATCTGCGACGACAGCGGAATCGGCGAGATTAAGTCATAGGTTTCTTCCGACAGCTCCAGCGAGCTCTGATACTGGAGTTCCTTGATGATGCGGGCCTGAACTTCGGGCAACGACCCGTGAGAGTTAATGAAATGGTAGTGGAAGATATCGCGCAGCGACTGCAACGGCTCGTAGGTTCGTTCCTTAAAGATACGGTAACGATTACGGGCGGACTCCGCACTTAAGTCAGTCTTACGAATCTCGGGCGTGGGTGCCCCGTCGGCTTTCGCGCGCTCGCTGAGGGCGAGGGCTTCGGCACCACGCTTTAACTGTCGGCGGACGGATTCGTTCTCATCGACAAAGAGGACTAAGATATGAAACTGGGGCTTCGGGAAACGGACGCCCTCGGGGGAATGCCGAAACTCCTGACGTAACTCATTCAGCCGAGCGAAGAGGTGCTTTAAGCACTCCACCTGCACAATCGAACGCGGAAAACCATCAACGACGGCCCCCGTCTCAAACTGCGGCTCTAAAAGTTTGCGAAAGAGTAACTCCACCACTTCGCGGTCGCCCACCAGCATACCGGCATCGATCCGCTTCTTGGCTTCGGGACTGTCCAGAAGGTCGCTCACCACGATGGGTTCAGCACCGTAGTCGCGATACTGCAGAATGAACTGCGTGTTGGTACCCTTACCTGCGCCCGGGGCACCATTCAGCCAGAAGATCTCCCGGGGGAAGGCCAACTTGGCTCGACCGAACTCACGCTCCAAGGAAGCCCAGACAGAATCGAAGATGATCTGGGCATCTTTGACTTCTAAATCTGAGACCGAACTACCGGAAGGCCTAGTTTGAGCGTCGCTCATGAGGGGAAGCCAGTATGATTGAGCCGACCGAACCTAACTGCGAGGCGAAAAACGGCCTACTTTCCTTCAGAACCCCTCGTTTTGACCTGATCGGTACCGACTGGCACCACCGGCAAACCAGCGTCCGTCGAGCGATTCCGACGGAATTGGTAGCGATTGATGTCCTGCATGGAGATTTGATCGACGGACTTTGGCTTCGCGCGATCGGAAGCCAGCTGCGGTGCCACGTTGTAGCGACTGTTTGATTCGGTGGTCAGACGTTCATCCCAACCAGCGACATCGGCGGTACGACGCGCCCACGGGGAAGTTGGCCGCTCGACCGACTTCACTTCAATCAAGTTCTTATCCTGCGCATTACCGCGTTCGAAGGAATCCACCAAATCCACTTCCGCTTTCTTGCGACCAAAAGTATCAAACTTTCCACTCCAAGTGTCCATGGTGACCAAATTCTCGCGTGAGTATGGCCGTTCGCCACCGAGCTCCGCAGTCTTGGTTTCGTAACGCTTCTCGATGAGGTTGGAGCCCCTCGCCGCATTCTTCAGCGCGGAGTCAACATCCACGGTGGGGTCGACCATCTTATTGCCGTTACTGAACGGATTCTTTCCGCTCATCGAAAAACCATTGAGGCGTCGGCCATCCGCCGAGACCAAGTCCTGCGCAGTACCACCCGCGGACTCGACCTTACTCGCGCCAGGCAAAGACTGCCCGGGCGCACGCTCGGCCGGGCGCGTCCCGCCGATGGTTGTCTTCGGAGTTAGGGGAGCGGTGGGATCGATTGGACGGCCATCCGCGTCGTAACGAATCACTTGGGTGCCTTCAACGCCACCTTCAGCCGTCACGGTATAGCCGGACACCTTGGGCTTCTCGGCTGCCGAAACCAGACAAAGCCAACCCGACGCACAAGCGGCTAGGACGGCGATGGTGGAGGGGCGAAACGACACGACCCCGGCAGATTGAGGGGTTTGCTGACCGACCTCAACCCTGAGTTAACGGGGAATTGGCTGGGGTTTGGCCTGCCAAATATGCTTTGCGTAGTCGGCAATGGACCGGTCCGAAGAGAATTTCGCACAACGGGCAACGTTACGGATGGCCATGGCCGCCCAGCGGCGGCGGTTGGCGAAGGCCTGCTCTGCCCTACCCTGAGCTTCCACGTAGCTGCGGAAGTCAGCCAAGACGAGATACGGGTCGCCGCCAGCAACCAGCGAATCTGCGACCGGCGCTAAGGCACCAGGCTGCTCGGGGGTGAAGGCGTCCGAGCGGAGCCAATCCAACAAGGCGGCCAACTCTGGATCTGATTTCAAGACCGCCTCAGGCGAGTAACCGCGAGCGTAGAGTTCCGCGACCTCTTCGACCTGTAGGCCAAAGATGAAGATATTTTCGTCGCCGACTTCTTCGTGAATCTCGACGTTAGCACCATCCAGCGTGCCGATAGTAACGGCCCCATTGAGGGCGAGTTTCATATTACCGGTACCAGAGGCTTCCTTGCCCGCCGTGGAAATCTGCTCAGACAAATCGGCTGCCGGGATAATCTGTTCGGCGAGCGAGACGCGATAATCGGGCAAGAAGACCACCTTCAGTAAGCCGCGTACACGCGGGTCGTTATTAATGACAGCCCCAATGCGATTAATCGCATGGATGATATGCTTCGCCAAGGCGTAGCCGGGCGCGGCCTTCGCACCGAAGATGCACACGCGCGGCTGCACCAGTGCCTCTGGATTATTGAGGATTTTCCGGTAAAGGTGCAGAATGTGCAGTAAGTTGAGGTGCTGGCGCTTGTACTCGTGCAGCCGCTTGATCTGCACATCGAACAAGGCATCGGGCGAAACCTCGACGCCGACCAGTTCCTTAATCCGCGCCGCCAACTTCACCTTATTCGCGTGTTTGATGGCCAGGAAACGGTCTTGGAAAGCAGGCTTATCCGCCAAGGCATCCAAGGCACGCAGCTTACTCAACTGCTTCTCCCAACCAGCCCCCGCCACTTCATCGCACAAGGCGGCGAGGGTCGGATTGCAGCCCCGAATCCAGCGCCGCGGGGTCACGCCGTTGGTGACATTAATGAACTTGCCCGGCCAGAGGGCATCGAAACCAGGAAAAAGATGCGCCCGCAGCAGACGGGTGTGCAGTTCCGCCACGCCATTGACGTGGTGCGAGCCGACCACGGCCAAGTGAGCCATCCGCACGCGCTTAACGGAACCTTCCTGGATAATCGAAAGCTCGGCTTTCTTTTCGTCGTCGCCGGGCCAGCGGGAGTCGACCTCACGTAAGTGCCGACGGTTGATTTCGTAGATGATATCAAGGTGACGCGGGAGGACCTTCTCGAAGAGCGGCACGGACCAAGTCTCCAGCGCCTCGGGTAATAAGGTGTGGTTAGTGTAACTAAAGACGCGGGTACAAACGGACCAGGCTTCATCCCAGCCCAAGCGTTCCACGTCGATGAGCAGGCGCATCATCTCGGCGACGGAAATTGAGGGGTGGGTGTCGTTGAGCTGGACAGCGACCTTCTCTGGTAGGTTCGAGAAGTCCGGATTCAGACGGCGGTGCCGACGTAAGATATCCTGGAGCGAGCACGACACGAAGAAGATCTGCTGCACCAGACGGAGCTCCTTACCACTTTCGGTGCTATCGTTCGGATAGAGGACCTTGGAGATTGTTTCGCTGGCGTCGCGATCACGGACGGCCTCCACGTAACCCCCGCGGTCAAAGGCGCGGAAGTCGAATTCGTTGGTCGCCTTGGATTCCCAAAGGCGGAGGGTGTTAACGCTGCTGGCGGCGAAGCCGGCAATCGGGATATCCCAGGGCACGCCGACGAGGTCACGCGTATCGACGAGTTCGGCGCGGTGATTGCCGCGGTCATCGACATTCTGCTGCACGCGGCCGTAGAGCGGGACGCGGACGCGCAAATTAGGCCGACGGATGAGCCAAGGGTTGTTGTTCGCCAACCACGCGTCGGCCACCTCGACCTGGCGGCCTTGGACGAACGTCTGCCGGAACAGACCAAATTCATAGTGAATGCCGTAACCGATGGCCGGGATATCCATCGTAGCCAGCGAATCCAAGAAACAAGCAGCGAGACGCCCGAGGCCGCCATTGCCCAGACCCATATCGGCCTCTTCTTCCGTTACTGCTTCTAAATCCTGACCAAGACCCTTCAGCGCCGCTGCCGCGACCTCGCGCAGGCCCAGATTGACCAGGTTATTGGAGAGCACCCGGCCCATCAGATACTCTAAGGAAAAGTAATAGACGCGCCGGACGTTCTTGGACGAGTGGACCGACTGCGTCGCGATATAACGCTCCAGCATCAAGTCGCGGGCCGCCATACAGGTGGCCGACCACCAATCGTTGCGGCTAGCCGTGATCGGATCGCGGGCAAAGGTGCTTTTCAGGTGGCGCAGGATGGCTTCACGAAAAGCCGTGACCGAAGGCACGACCGGAGCGGCCGATGTTACCGGCGCAGGCTTCTTGACGGCTGATTTGGCAAGCGCCTTGGCCTTCGGGGCCGGCTTGACCGGTCGACGGGCAGCGGACTTAGGAGCGGGCTTCTTTTTCTTTGGCATGAGCGGTAAAATAGGACACCCCTACCCTAAGCCACTAGCGAGCCAAAACCGCGTCAACCCTGTGCCAGTTGGCGAAGCTTGTTCAAATCTAGCTTGCCCGTGCCCAAAATCGGGATGACGGCTACTTTCTTGAACACCTTAGGTATCCACAGATTAGCCAAGCCCTCGGCCGCCAAGGTGGCGCGTAACGCATCGGGGTCGAGGTCGACGGTATGGAGGACGACTAACTGCTCGCCCTTGGCGGGATCGCTAACGGCCGAAACCGCAATCACGGCCTCCGCGGAGGCCTGGAGATTCAAGGCCTTCAGCAAAGCCTGCTCGACGGTACCATGCGGCACCATTTCGCCGCCGATTTTGGAGAAGCGCGAGAGCCGACCAGCCAGATACAAGAAACCGTCGTCATCCAAACGCGCTAAGTCGCCGGTTCGATACCAACCATCCACGATAGCCTCGGCCGTTCGGGCGGGGTCGCCTAAATAGCCCGTAAAAACATTGGCACCGCGCACCTCGAGGAGGCCCACCTGCCCGATGGGTAGGACCGCGCCGGTTTCGATGTCGACGAAACGCACCGCGACGCCCATGACGGGCCGGCCGACCGAGCCACGAATGTTACCCGTCCAGATGCCATTGGGGGCTTCGTCTTCAGCCTTGTCGGGGACGTTGACTGCCAGCACCGGGCTGGTCTCCGTGATACCATAACCCTCGAGCATGGCGGTTTGCAGCTGTTCCCCGAAGCCTGCGGCCAAGTCATCCGGTAATTTTTCCGCCCCGACCACGACCCATTCCAAAGACTTAAGGTCTTCGGCGGTGGCGCGACGCAGGTACGGACGCAGAAAAGTTGGGGTGCCCACGGTGACCGTCACCCGCTCTTCCTTGATGGCCTTGATGGAGCCATTCGTATCGAGCGGCGAAGGTAGTGTCACCAAGGTGCCGTCACGCGTCATGAAATACCACAGGCCCACCGTGAACCCAAAGCTATGAAAGACTGGTAGGCTCGAAAGCAGGACCGCGGTCGGAGGCAAGATATCGGCATCTTCGATTTGCCGCAGGTTAGCCAAAATATTACGGTGCGAAAGAATAACCCCCTTCGGCTCACCGGAGCTACCACTGGTGAACAACAAAGCGGCCTCATCGTCGCCACCGCGAGCAGGCACTCCAGCCAACAACGGGATCAGCCGAGACGGCAGAGCCCTAATCAAGGCCATCCGCCAAGCCACTTGCCAGCGAGGTAACGACTGCAGCTCTGTGGCGATATCCATCAGGCGGTCGCCCCATGGGAAATCCGGAAACTTTTCCGTGAGCTTCACCTTGAACGCTTCGGCGGTGATCACCAGGTCGACCTCGGCGCGACGTAGGCACGATTGCACCTGGTCCCGGCCCAGCGTGAAATTCAGGTTAACCGGGATTTTGCCGACCATGACGCAAGCCAAGTTAGCAACCGCGGCGGCCACCCCAGGTGGCAACACGATGGCGACGCGACGCGCGGTCGTCGCCGCACTTAAGCGCCGGGAGATGACCCAAGCCAAAGACAGGAGCATGGCTCCGGAGAACTCGCGCCGTGCGCCCGTGCGGTCGACCAATGCGACTTGGCCACCCTTAGCGGCCAAGCCGACGGTGACTTCCCGGCCCAAGTGGCCATTGAGCGAAGGACGGAGGGCGAAAGCTTCCGCCGCCAGTTCGAGCAAGCGTAAACGCGTCTCGGCATGCTCCGAGAAGGGGTACGGCTTGCCGATGACTGCCGAGATGGGGCGAGGGAAATGCTTAGGCCACTTGAAGAAAGACTTACCACCGAGGTGACTAAAAATTGAACCCCACAGACCATCCATAGCCATGGGCACGATGGGTACATTCGCCCGGCGCGCAATCAACTCGAAGCCCCGCCGTAACGTCAAGATACCCCCATTACGCGTCAAACTACCCTCGGGGAAGATGCAGACAATTTCACCCTCCTTGAGTGCGTCGGCTGACTTTTGAATGGCGTCCTTGGCTTTCGCCTCGGTGACTGGAATCGTCCGCATTATCCGCGTCAACTTGTTGATGATCGGGTTACGCTCGAACCCTTCCCATGACAGGTAACGAATCGGTCGGGGGCACAGCACGCCGAGGACCACCACGTCGACATACGAAACGTGGTTACAAATAATCAAAGCGCCGCCCGTAGCCGGGATGTTCGAAAGCCCCCGCACCTCCATGCGATAAAAGACCCGGACGAAGCACCAGCAAATGGTCTGCAGCAAGCAATAGCCCCAGGTCATCGAAGGATGACGACGCAGGCCTCGCCAGAGGAAGAGCAAAAGGAAAAGGCCAATCGCTAATAGAGCGAGACCGAGCATGAGAAGCAGAAATTGTGGTACAGTCACCCCTTCCCCATAACCACCTAAAACCTATAGCGCAAGAAGCGACCTTTCGGGTTGACCCCTCCCCTCTAGCCGTTGCCTTAAAGACCTACCCACATGCGCGACTACGTCCTCAGACGGTTGCTGCTCCTCCCTTTGACCTTCATCGGGATTACCTTCGTTGCGTTCTGCTTTACGCGCTTCGTGCCCGGCGGCCCCATCGAGCAAGCCATGGCTGAACGGCAACAGGCTGACCAGAAGCGCGGCAGTGGGAAGGCGCGCCCCACCGGCCCGGCCTCACCTGAGGAGCTCGATAACCTCAAGCGCCGCTATGGTTTTGACCGTCCTCTAGTAGAAGCTTATGCTATTTGGCTCGGCGTCTGGCCGGGCCCCGCCCTCCAGGCCACGGACCGGCTGAACGCCCAGGGCGTCGCGGAACTGGAGGTAGCCGATGAGACTAAGCCGGGGGCCTCCGTGAAAATCAAGGTATTGGCCGAGGGGAATGCCTTTACCGTTCGGAACATCGACGGAAAGCCCCGCGTCGGCTGGAAAGCGGAGGCCGCCCCCCTGCCCGACGACCCTGATAAGTCCGTGCGCATCGTCGCCTTCCACCCGTCGCTCTCGGGCGTACTCCAACTCAACCTCGGCACCTCAACAGACTCCGACAAGCCGGTGTGGGATGAAATCAAGGCGCGCTTACCGCTCTCCCTCTGGTTCGGCTTCTGGACGATGGTCATCGCCTACGGGGTCTCCATCCCTCTCGGCGTCATCAAAGCCCTCCAACGCGACAGCTGGTTCGATTCGCTCACTTCACAGGCCCTGTTCATCCTCTACTCGATTCCGGGCTACATCCTCGCGGTAGCCCTGCTGCAAGTCCTCTGCTTCCAACTCGGCTGGTTCCCGACCAAAGGTTTTGCCTGGGATAGCCTGACGTGGGGTGCCCGCCTCCAGCACACGGTCCTCCCGCTGACCTGCATGACCATCGGCTCCTTCACCGCACTCACGCTCTTCACCCGTAACGGTCTCCTCGAAAACCTCGGCGCCGACTACGTCCGCACTGCTCGGGCCAAAGGCGTGGGCTTCCGCCGCATTGTCTATGTGCATGCCCTCCGTAATTCCCTAATCCCGATTGCCGCGACATTTGGACATAATCTCGGCTTCTTCCTCACCGGGTCTTTTCTCATCGAAGTAACGTTCAACATCCCGGGCATGGGTCTACTCGGATTTGATGCACTCTCGCATCGTAATTTCCCGGTCTTTCTTGGACTGCTCACCCTTTCCAGCCTAGCGATGCTCCTCGGTAACATCGTCTCCGACCTTTGCGTGGCCGCCGCCGATCCGCGCATCCGCTTCGATAAAAAAGCATGAACTGGCTCGACCCCATCACCCGTCGCCGCCTCGAGCGCTTCCGCCACCACCGCGCTGGTTGGTGGTCTTTCGTCGCCTTAAGCACCCTCACGCTCCTGGCACTGCTGGGGCCCTTGCTCGTCGGCAACCGCCCGCTGGCACTGCAGATTGATGGCCATTGGCGCTTCCCGGTGTTCGCTGGTTTCATCTCGGCGAAAGAACTCGGCTACAGTGGCGAAGCCGAACCGAAGTATCGACTGCTCGCCAAACAAGTGGCCGCGGACGGGCGCGGATGGGTACTCATGCCGCCCATTCCCTTCGCACCCCATGAGGTCAGTGAAGTCATGCCCGCCGTCCACCAAGATGCCGCCGGCAAATGGTGTGAACCCCGCGGCATCATCAGGGAAAGTAGGATCTTCAACCTCAACCCCGATGGCACCCGCGCCCGCTCGTGGACCATCGTCAATGGCCAGCTCTCCGGCGATGCCAAGGTCATCACCGACGGCACCACCGTGGCCCGGGCTAAGTTCGTCGACGGTAAGGTCGACTTCACTTGGCCGACCGGCACGCAGCAAGATTGGATGCCCCGCGGCGCCCTCTATACGATGATTCCCTCGCCGTGCGCCCCCGGGCAAGATGGGCATTGGCTGGGTACGGATGAGTCCGGACACGACATTCTGGCCCGCCTCTGGGGCGGCTTCCGCCTCTTACTCCTCGCGGCGGCACTCTTCCTGCCCGCTGTTTATGCGGTGGGCCTCCTCCTCGGCGCCGCGATGGGGTACTTCGGCGGCCTCTTTGACCTCATCCTGCAGCGCGTCATGGAGGTCTGGTCCAACATCCCATTTCTTTACGCCATCATCTTCCTTGCGAGTATCTTGGAGCCCAATTTGACCGTCCTCGCCCTCTTACTGGTCGCCTTCTCTTGGATCGGCCTCGCCCAACAGCTGCGCGCTTCGGCTTACCAAATCGCCGCCCGCGATTACGTGAACGCGTCGCGCACGCTGGGCGCCGGACATCTCCGCATCCTCTGGAAGCACATCTTACCCAACTGCGCCACTGTCATCCTGACCACCCTGCCGTTCACCTTGCACGGACTCGTCTTCTCCCTCTCTGCCCTCGACTACCTTGGCTTCGGCCTCCCGCCGACCGAGCCCTCTTGGGGCGACCTACTACACCAAGGCCGCGAGAACTGGCGGGCTTGGTGGATTCTCACGCCGGCACTTGCCTGCCTCGTCGGCCTCATGGTCATGATTAATTCCATCGGCGAAGGCCTCCAAGAAGCCTTCGATATCAAACGCGTCCAGAAATGAAACCACTCTTCACCCTGCTGGTCACCTGCCTCGCGTTCACGTCCGTCTACGCCGAGACCTTCCGCGACCCGCGCGCCGCGGAATTCTACAAGCAGCACCCCGAGTTCTTTCACTTTGCCCAAGCCAGTGACCTACCGAAGGACCTCGACTGGAAAGATGGCGCTGAGCAGCAGGAATTTGCCGACCCAAGGGCGATCCGCGGGGGCACACTGCACCAGATGATCATCACGACGCCGCCGACTTTACGGCGCGTCGGTGCCAATGCGAACAACGGCTTCCGCGCCGACCTCTACGAGAATAACGACCTCGGCCTCTTAGCCTCGCACCCCAATACCGACGAACCCATCCCGGGCCTCGCCCTTCGTTGGGCGCTCTCCAAGGACGGCCTCACGGCGTACTTCAAACTCGACCCGAAGGCCCGCTTCACCGACGGCCAGCCGGTTACGGCCGACGACTTCTTCTACTCGTTCTACTTCTTCCGCTCGCCCTGGGCCGACGCCGACTGGTATGCCGACTTCTACACCAAGGAATTTGGCGGCATCACCCGCTACGATGACCACACCATCGCGGTGCACGCCCCCCGCCTCCGCCCCCGCCAACTGGAGTGGCTAGGTGACCTACGTCCGACCCCGCGCGAATTCTTCAAGGACTTTGGTCCCGATTACCTCAAGCGCTACAACGACCGCCAGCAACCAACGACTGGGGCGTATTACGTGCCCGCCGATGGCTTTCGCCGGAACCAATCCATCACCCTCCAACGCGTGCCGCGCTGGTGGGCCGAGGAGCGCCGCTTCTATCGCTATCGTTTCAACCCGGATGCGATTCAACACCTGGTCATCCGCGAGATGGACAATGCCTACGAATCGCTGATGGCGGGCGAGCTCGACTTCATGCTCATTGGCCTACCGCGCTTCTGGTACGGCACGAACGAGAAGCCTGCCTACCAACTCGGCTACCTGACGAAGGTCCAATTCTACAATGACATCCCGCGGCCGCCCTACGGCCTCTACATCAACACCCAGAAGCCGGGTCTGGACGACCGCAACGTCCGCGTCGGGCTGCAGCATGCCACCGACTTCCAACGGGTCATCGATGGCTTCTACCGCGGGGACTTTGAGCGCTTAAACCATTTTAGCGAAGGCCTCGGCCAATACACCGACCCCTCCATCCGCGCCCGTCGCTATTCGCCCGAACTCGCCCGCGCCGCCTTCGCGCAGGCTGGCTACACCAGGATTGGTTCCGATGGAATCCTCATGAATGCGGAGGGACGACGACTCTCCTTCCGCCTAACCTTCGACACCACCGACCGCCGCAAGATGCTGGCGACACTGATCGAATCAGCCCGCCGTTGCGGCGTTGAGTATATCCCGGAGACCCTCGAACACACCACCATGTACCGTAAAGTCATGGAGAAGAACCATGATATCTGCTTCTGGGCATGGAGCGTCTCCAGCCGCGTCCCAGCTTTCTGGGAATCGCACCACTCCGACAACGCACTAGAAAAACTTCCCGACGGCCGACGTGTCCCGAAGCGCCAGACTAACAACATTACGGGCATCGATAACCCCGAGCTCTCCAAGCTGATCGACGACTTCCGGGTAGCGACCAAGGAGGATGACATGATCCGGCTCTCCTTCCAGATCCAGAACATCATGCACGCCGACGCTGACTTCATTCCCGGCTGGCGGGTACCTGGCTACCGCGTTGGTCACTGGAACTGGGTGAAATTCCCTGAGAGCTTTGACGTCCGGGGCGGCGATGAACCCTTGACCTATGGGCTTTACTGGCTCGACCCCGCGGAGCGTGAAAAATCACTGGCCGCCTTTCGCGCTGGCCAAAAACGCGGGGAGCCGAAGTCCGTGGTGCATGATAAGTACCGGGTGAACTGACCGCGGTTCTTCCTTCCCCTCCTCACCCCGAAAGCCTAACGTCACGCCCATGTCCGCCGCTCCCCTCCTGAAAGTCCAGGACCTCGGGGTCACCTTCCGCTCCAGCGGTAAGGAGACCATGGCCTCGGCTAACGTGTGCTTTGAACTCCGCCAAGGAGAAGTCCTCGCGGTCGTTGGCGAATCTGGTTCCGGCAAGTCGGTATCAGCCTTAGCACTCACCCGCCTCCTGCCCGGCGAACCGACCTGCACCATTACTGGGCAGGCTTGGCTCGATGGCCGCGACCTGCTCGCCCTCGACGAGACCGAAATCTCCAAGGTGCGCGGTAAGGAAATTGCCTACGTCTTCCAGGACCCGGGGACTTCCCTGAATCCCGTCTATACAATTGGCTTTCAGATCGGCGAAGCCGTCCGCATCCACAACCTTGGTGTCACCGACGTCGACGTCGCCGTGATTAAGGCCCTCGAAGAGGTGCACATTAACGACCCGCGCAAAGTCGCCAACCAGTACCCGCACGAGCTTTCTGGTGGGATGCAACAGCGCGCCATGATCGCCATGGCCTTGGCTTGCAACCCGCGCATCCTCATCGCCGACGAACCCACCACGGCCCTCGACGTCACAATTCAGAAAGAGATTATGGACCTGCTCGGACGCCTCCGCAAGGACCGCGGCATGAGCATCCTCTTGATTACGCACAACTTCGGCATCGTCGCCAACTTCGCCGACCATGTTCAGGTCATGCGTCACGGACGCGTGGTCGAAAGTGGTACCGCGGAGCATGTGATGAACCACCCGACGGACCCCTACACCAAGGGACTTATTGCCTGTATCCCGCGCCTCGGACAACGCCGCCACCGCCTAACCACCCTCAACGAGGAACTTTCCAAGTCGTGAGTACCGCCCCTTCTGCCCTCCTCGAGATTCGTAACCTTTCGGTACATTACCCGGGTCGCGCTAACTGGTTCTTTCAAAGCGCTGAACCCAAGCGGGCCGTCGATGGTATCTCTTTCACGATCCCCAAAGGTAAGACGGTCGGTCTCGTCGGCGAATCCGGTTCCGGTAAAAGCACCACAGGCAAGGCCATCATCAAACTCGCCCCGCTGACGTCTGGCCAGATTCTCTACCAAGGCACGGACATCGGCCGCCTCAGCAACGCCGACTTCCTCCCTTGGCGGAAGAAGATCCAGATGATCTTCCAGGACCCCTACAACTCGCTCAACCCTCGCTCTGACGTTCTCGGCATCCTTTCGGAGCCCCTCGAGATTCACTTCCCAGGCATGTCGAAGTCTGAGCGTGAGCAACGCTGTGCCGAGCTCCTCCGCGACGTCAAGTTGCCGCCGGAACACCTCCGCCGCCACCCGCATGAGTTCTCCGGCGGCCAACGCCAGCGCATCGGTATCGCCCGTGCCCTCGCCGTCCAACCCGAACTCATCATCTGCGACGAACCCGTCTCCGCGCTAGACGTCTCCGTGCAAGCCGAAGTCGTCAACCTCCTTCAGGACCTCCAGGAGAAACTCGGACTTACCTACCTCTTTATCGCACACGACCTCGCCGTCGTCGAGCACGTCAGCGACCATATCCTCGTCATGTCCAAGGGACAAATCGTCGAACAAGGCGTGCCGTCCGAAATCCTTGGCAACCCGCAACACGCCTACACTAAGACCCTCCTGGCGGCCGTGCCACGGTTCTGATGTCGACGGAAGCACAGGGCGCGACGGCACCTCAGCTCGACGCCACCACGCGCGGCTTTGGTTGGATGTTGCTGGGCATGGCAGCCTTCACCGCTTGGGACCAATGGGCCATCTGGAGCACCAAGGACGACTACACCTTCGGCTACCTTGTGCCGGTCTTCTCGGGCTACGTGCTCTGGGAGCGGTGGGCTGACCTCAACGCATGGCTAGTGGGCAGCCGCTCGGCTCCAGGTCCGGCCAACCGACCTTGGCACCTGCGCGTCATCGCTGCGCTGACTTTCGTGGCTCTGTTAACGTTTGCGCTGGGCGCCGCCGCCCGGGCCATCACTGGAACGGGTGTGGTGCCCACGCTGGCCATTGCCTTCGGATTCGTGGGTACGGCCCTTGGCTGCACTTTCCTCTCCGTGCAAGGCCCGCAGCAGACCGAAGCCACCGGACGTGCCCGGGTCGCCGCTGTCGCCTTGATGCTCTTTCCTGTCGGCGTCTGGCTGATCTCGGGACCATTCCTTTACCTGATTGATAACCAGATCAAAGGGGAACTCCTGACGAACGTCACCGAACTCGTCTCTGGTATTCTGCGCGCGACCGGCCACACCATCAGGGTCAGCGGCAACACCATCATCTTCGCCAACAACGATGCCGTCGGCGTGGCGGACGCCTGCTCTGGCATTCGGTCATTCTCCGCCTGCGTGTTCGTGGGCGCTTTCCTCGGCGCCATCTTCCTCGAAGGCGAGCCCCTCGGCTCGCTCGTCCGACGCATGGCGATGATTGCGCTCTCGGCCGGCGCCGCCATCCTCCTCAATATCGGGCGCAATACCTACCTGGCTTTCCACGCGATGAACCACGGCTCACGCTCGTTAGACCGTGATTACAGCGGCCTCGAACCAGGCAGCCCTGGCTTCTCGTCCTTCGGTACGGTGCATGATTTCGCAGGAAACGCCGCCATGTTGCTTGCCTTTTTAGTCCTACTCGCCTGCGTTCCTTTGCTTAACCGCCTTGGCCGAAGACCCGCCTCCCCCGCATGAAGATTCTTCATATCACGCCGGAAATCGCCCCTTGGTCGAAGGCTGGCGGATTGGGGGACGCGACGTCCGCCTTGGCGAAGAACCTTGCCGCCCTCGGCCATGAAGTCCGCGTGGCCACGCCATTGTATGGCTCCGTCCCCGGCCGTGAGCAGATGGGGACAGTATTGGACTCCCTTAAAGTAGATGTCGGCGGTGACCCCGCTAAAGCGGCCTGCCGCGTGCGGTCCGTCGACCTCGCACCGACGGCGCAGGTGTGGTTTATCGAGCACGACGATTACTACGGGGCCCGTGAAATCTACCCAGCCCGCGAAGACACCGCCGAACGAGCCGCCTTCTTCGGACGCGCGGCCCTCGATGCCTGTCTCAAACTGGGTTGGATTCCCGACGTCATCCATTGCCACGACTGGACGACGGGCCTGATCCCGGTGCTCCTTAATACGACGCTAAAGTCTTCGCCCCTCGGACGCTGTGCAACGGTGCTTTCCATTCACAACCTGCAACATCAAGGGCTACTGAGCCGTCGCATCCTGCCCTTCTTACGCTTGCCCGAATGGCTCTTTAAGCCCGAGGAGCTCGAATGCCTCGGGGGCGTGAACTTCCTCAAAGGTGGCATCCTCCACGCCAACCGCATCATCACCGTTAGCGCGACGTACGCGCAAGAAATCCTTACGCCCGCCTTCGGGTTCGGCCTGCAAGACGTCGTCCTGCGACGCCAAGCCCACCTAGACGGCATCCTGAACGGCGTCGACCTCGACGAATGGGATGCGCAGAAGGATAAGCATTTGGCGAAAAACTTTAGTGCACAGGACCTCGCGGGTAAACGCGCCTGTAAACTCGACCTCCAGAAACAGTTCAAGCTGACGGACGACTCCCAAGCCCCACTCGTCGGAGTCATCTCCCGCCTCTGGGACCAAAAAGGTCTCGACCTCGCAGTGCAGGCTCTACCGAAGTTCCTGCGCGCAGGTCGGTTGCAGTTCGTATTACTCGGCAGCGGCGACAGTTGGCTCGAACAAGAATTCCGGCGCCTCGCCGATAACTTCCCCGGACGCGTCGGTATCCGCATCGGGTATGACCAGGCGCTCTCGCACCGCATCGAAGCCGGGTGTGACTTCTTCCTGATGCCGAGCCGGTTCGAACCTTGCGGACTTAACCAGATGTATTCGATGGCTTACGGCACGCTGCCGATCGTCCGTGCCACCGGTGGACTTGCCGACACCGTCCGTCACTGGAACTCCACCACCCATCAAGGCACCGGCGTCGTCTTCCAGCATGCCGACGTGGGAGCCGTCGAATGGGCCATCGAGCAGGCCTTAGCGCTCTACGCTCGCCCCGAGGACTTTATTTCCGCCCAAAAACAGGCGATGCGGGAAGAGTTTAGTTGGCGGAAGTCCGCGCAAG